>Ga0233412_10001327_pt1 | contig 13079 bp, 12 predicted proteins | sample Na_anoxic_4_MG_FD_180667 | JGI IMG/M metagenome (GOLD analysis project Ga0233412, IMG submission 180667) | Seawater microbial communities from Saanich Inlet, British Columbia, Canada - Na_anoxic_4_MG | ecosystem: Environmental > Aquatic > Marine > Inlet | place: Canada: British Columbia... | reverse complement strand
AAGTGGTGGTATCTCAGGTGGTTGTGCTGTACCCGGGGTAATGGCTACAAGGACTTTAAAAGGATCAAAGGAGCGGATAGCCACCATGTTGGTCCTGCCTTTTATGAATTGTGGCGCTAAACTCCCTGTTTTTGCCGTGCTGATTGCTGCCTTTTTTGCCAAAAATGAGGCTATGATAATGTTTCTTTTAACCCTCCTTAGCTGGTGTTTTGCCCTGATTGCCGCAAAGTTACTCAGAATAACCATTCTTAAAGGGGCTAAAACACCATTTGTAATGGAGCTTCCCCCTTACAGGCTCCCAACCTTTAAAGGGCTGCTTATACATACCTGGGAGAGAACTTGGATGTACATTAAAAAGGCTGGCACTGTGATACTGGCTATTTCGATACTTCTGTGGATTATGATGACCTTTCCCAGGCTCTCTCAGGATGAGATCGATTCATTTAATGATAGAAAAGGAACACTTATTCAGGAATTTCTATCTATTCCTGAGGTAAATAAGATAATTGGCAATAGCCAGGAAATTGCATCTTTTGATAAATATTATGATCGCTTCATTCAGGGTACGGAGAAAGAAAAGCAGATAGTCACGGCATATGATAAGATAAAGAAAGGCATTAATAAAATAAATTTTGATGAACAAAGGGCTGCTCTCGAGGGGTCTTTTGCCGGAATCATTGGAAAGGCGCTCACTACTTTAACAAACCCTCTTGGATTTGAATACAGGACAAATATTGCTCTCATTGGAGGTTTTGCAGCGAAGGAGGTGATTCTTTCTACCCTTGGAACCGCTTATTCTCTCGGAAAAGACATATCTGAAGAACCAGAACCACTATCAGTAAGGCTTCAAAAAGAACCAGGATGGGATAAACTGACAGCATTTACATTGATTATCTTTATGATGCTGTATGTTCCCTGTTTTGTGACTGTCATAACAATCAAAAAGGAAAGCAGTTGGCGGTGGGCGCTTTTTTCCATGCTATACAGCCTTGTAAGCGCCTATGGAGTGGCGTTAATAGTTCACCAGGCAGGGCTTCTATTAGGGATAGGGGTTTAGGCAATGTCAGTTGTCCGTTGTTAGTGGTAAAATAAACTGATTTTTTTGATTTTTCAACGGACAACTGACAACAATCAACGGACATTCAGTATTTACATCTATTTCTCAAGCCTTCTTTTCACTTCGTAGGGATCAACATCAGATGTTACCCAGTCGGTAAGCTTTTCAGCATTTCCGCCCTCAGTACACCTGGCAATAAAGAATGAGCGCGATCCCTGTCTTTTCTTTGGCCCAAAGCTCATCTTAGGGCCTATACCCTGAAAATCTTTAATTGATTCCATAGCCCTGATGAAATTATCGACAGTCAAATCTCTTCCACATCTTCTAAATGCCTCAACCATTGGCTCGATAAAGAGGATGCCGGCATAGTAAAAAATTCCCCATCTGTCCTTAGGCTCCAGTCTTTTTTGGGCCTCATGATACTTTACCATTAATGGATTTTTTGAGTGAAGTAGTTCTCCAAAGGTTGCAAAAATTACATCTTTAAAAAGACCCTTACTGATTTTATACATTAGCTGGTAATCACTCAGGGTGCTTGTTACCATCCAAAAAGGTTTAAATCCAAGTTTTGCTGCGGTACCGAGCATAATAGCCCCATGTTTTGGAAGGACCCACATAATGACTACATCAGGTTTGGCAGCCTTGAGCTTCATGCAGTGTGAACTGAGGTCTGTATCAAGTGGCTCTACTGAGACTGTAGCAGCAAATTTCATACCCCTTCTTTCCAGGGCAATTTGGGCGCCGATAAGACCGACTTTTCCGTAATCATCATTCTGGTAAAAAAAGGCTATTCTTTTTTTCCCTAACTTATCAATAGCATAATTTACAAGGAGGAATGCCTCGTCAGAATAGAGAGGATAGGTTCCGAATAGATAAGGCGCCTTCTCAGGCGGATAGCCCCAATGAACAGAACCGGCTGCTGGTCCTACCCAGGGGACTTTATTTTTTTCCAGGTAATCTTTAACAGCAAAACCGGTAGCTGTCCCAACACCTGAAGCAAATGCAAAGACCTTCTTGTCCTCAACCAGTTCTTTGGCAATAGCCTTTGTTTTTGGGGGTTGATAGGCATCATCCCTTAAGTAGTATTTTATCTTCCTGCCATGAATTCCGCCCTCCTCATTGATCATTTTAAATAATAGTCCTGATCCCCGCGCAACCGCTCCCCAAAGGGCAGCAGGTCCTGTTTGGGGGCCCCATTGTCCGATGCGAATCTCTGTATCAGTAACTCCTCGTTCTGCGAGCGCTACAGGGGTGATAACTAAAGCAAAGACCATTGCGAAAGCTATCACGATAAACAAGTTCTTCTTTTTCATTTTTATCCTCCTTTAATTAATTGTTTAGCCTTTCACAAAATGCATCCTTCTCATATCTATCTCCTTCTATACATGCCGTCAATTATATCGCCAAATGCCTCATTTACATATTTTCTTTTTACCTTCATGGTGGGTGTGACTTCACCATCTTCCTCATAAAGCTTCTTGGGTAGGATGGTGAACTTCTTAATCTGCTCCACACGTGCCAGTGTATCATTTACTTTATTCACTTCCTCCTGAATCAGCTTAATTATCTCAGAGGTCTGTGTCAAATCTTTATAGGTAGAAAACTGAACTTTATGATCCTGTGCATATTTAACGACATTATCCTCATCAATCATAATCAGAGAGGTAATAAATTTTCTCTTGTCGCCAATAATAACGGCGTCATTAATGTATGAGCTAAATTTTAACTTATTTTCTATGTATTGAGGAGTAATATTTTTGCCTCCAGCAGTTACCATAATATCTTTTTTCCTGTCTGTTATCTTCAGGTACCCATCTTCATCTATTTGACCTATGTCACCAGAATAAAGCCATCCATCTTTTAGGGCCTCTGCAGTAGACTCAGAGTCTTTGTAGTAACCCTTGAACACACTGGGAGATCTTACGAGTATCTCTCCATCTTCTGCTATTTTTACTTCTACACCGGTGAGGGGAGGGCCCACCGTTCCAAACTTTAGCCTCCCGAGCTTGCACACGGATGTAACCGAAGTTCCTTCTGTCTGGCCATACCCCTCAATGAGATTGACCCCAATGGACTGAAAAAAATGGAGCACATCCGACGATATAGGGGCACCACCTGAAACGCCCACTTCCATGCGCTCAAATCCCAGCCTCTCCTTGAGCTTTCGAAAGACTGTGAAATAGGCAAGCTGAAATAGAACCTCGAGGTAGAATGGAACCGACTTAAGGCTCATCTTCAATGTGGTCCGCTTCTGCCCAATCTTAAGGGCAGTATAAAAAACAAGTCTTTTAAACCAGGTGGCGTCGGACATCCTGATGTAGATAGCAGAAAGATATTTTTCCCAGATACGGGGTACCGCAATCTGCAATGTTGGGGATATCTCTCTCATGTTATCGGTAACGGTATCCAGGTTCTCAATAAAATTGACGGTGTAACCAAAGGTGATGTGGACAAACACCGAAAAGATTCGCTGGAAGATATGACAGAGAGGAAGGAAAGATAAGACCTCATGCGTTTTTTTGATGGGGACGCCACTGCTAACGGCATTTCCCATCCATGTGACATTTCTGTGTGTCAGCATGGCGCCCTTGGGGGGGCCTGTGGTTCCCGAGGTATAGATGAGGACCGAAAGATCATCAGATGTCACTTCGGCCATCCGTTTCTCAAGCAGATCGGGGTCTTTTTCGACAATCTGTCTGCCTATTTCGAGCAGCTCATGGTATGTCATGACTATGGGGTCCTTAAAGTGCCTGAGCCCCTCCAGATCCCATACGATTACTTTTTTTAGAAAAGGGACCTTATCCCTGAAATGGAACCATTTATCAAGTTGCTCCTCATTTTCTACAAAGAAAAATTTTGATTCTGAATTTTCAATTACATGCTCGACCTGTGACCAGGCGTTGGTTGAATAGACCCCAACGGCCACTCCCCCAGCACATTGGATACCCATGTCTATGATCACCCATTCGGGACAGTTATCGCCGATAATGGATACACGATCTCCCTTTTGAAGGCCCATGGATATAAGTGCAGAGCCTGCATATTGGGCCCGACTGTAATATTCATTCCAGGAGATATCGTGCCAGAGGCCATATTCCTTTTTGCGAATGGCAACACGATCACCATACTTCTGAACCGTGTCTTTGAATATTTGAGGCGTGGTTTCCAAGGTCATCACATTATCTCCACCTTTTTTTCCTCTTCCAGCGTTGATATCCTTTGGCGGATTCTTCAGATTTAACCCCCATATAAAATTCCTGTACATCCTTATCTTCCATCAGTTCCTGAGCGTTTCCCTTCATGACGAAACGTCCATTCTCTAATATCAAACCGACATGGGCGATTTTTAATGCCATCCGTGCATTCTGTTCTACCAGGAGGATTGTAACTCCCTCTTCATTTATGGTCTTTATAATGCCAAATATTTGTGCAACCAGGATGGGTGAAAGCCCTAAGGATGGCTCATCCAGGAAGAGTAATTTAGGCTTATTCATCAAGGCTCTGCCTATTGCCAGCATCTGCTGTTCACCGCCTGAGAGTGTTCCTGCAAGCTGATGCTCTCTTTCCATGAGGACGGGAAAATAGGCGTAGATCCTCTTGAAATCTTTCTTGATTCCAGCCCTGTCATGCCTGGTGTAGGCCCCCATGAGTAAATTTTCTCTCACTGTGAGCTCATCAAACACCTCACGTCCTTCTGGAACATACGAGATACCTAACCTGACTATCTGTTCAGGGTCCTTGCCATCGATTCTCTTTCCTGTAAACTCTATGGTTCCCTTGTCCGGTTGATCCTCAATCAGACCCATAACCGTTTTTAATATAGTTGATTTTCCTGCCCCATTATTTCCCAGGATAGCAGTGATAGTTCCTTCATCTACGGTTAGTGATACACCCCGTAAGGCATAAATTAAGGTATAGAATGTCTCTATATTTTTTATCTCAAGCAGTTTGCTCAATGATTTCATCCTCTCCTAAGTAAGCCTTCAAGACCTCAGGGTGTTTCCGTACCTCTTCAGGAGCGCCTTCAGTAATAGATTGGCCGAAGTTGATGGCCAGGATGCGATCTGATATATCCATGACCACCTTCATATCGTGCTCTATTAATAGGATTGTAACTCCCAGCACATCCTGTATGTCCTTTATCCAGAAAATGAGGTCCTGCTTTTCTTCTGTATTCATTCCGGCTGAGGGTTCATCTAAGAGTAAAAGTTCAGGCTCAAGGGCCAGGGCTCTCCCTAACTCGATAAGCTTCTGGGTTCCATAGGGAAGGCCCCCAACAAATTGGTTTCGGGCAGCTTGCAAATCAAGGAGATCAATGATCTCTTCTACCCGCTCTCTGTGCTTTATCTCTTCACGGGCAGCTCTTGATTTTCGTCTAAAAAATGTAGCTCCGCTCAATACACCTGTTTTAATATGGATATGCCTGCCTAACATCAAATTTTCCATTGTTGTCATCCTGGAAAAGAGCTCGATATTCTGAAAGGTGCGGGCAATTCCCTTCATGGCAATCTTATGGGGCTTGAGGCCTATTATATCTTCACGCTTAAAGACGATTTTTCCACTATCTGGCGTATAAAGACCACTGATACAGTTAAAGATAGTAGTTTTTCCAGCGCCGTTAGGGCCGATGATAGAAAAAATAGATTCTTTAGCAACCTTAAAGCTAACATTATCAACGGCTTTTAGGCCACCAAAGGCGATTGTCAGATTATGAACGCTAAAAAAATCTGGCTGTATTTGTTTTTCAACAGTATCCATAAACCATCCTTACGTAACAAACATTTAGCCCGTGAAATTTACCGTAGGTAACAGCGCAGCGTATTTCACTGGGCCAACAAACTCAATAAACATATTATACCCTTCTGACATAATGCTTGGCAAAAAGGCCACTTGGCTTGAAACAGAGAATGAGAACGATGATTAAAAACGCCACTATAGATTTAAATTGCAAAGAAACGTATCCACCAAATAGGGTTTCGATAATACCAAGGATATAACCTCCAATAGCAGAACCAACTAATGTAGTCATTCCGCCCAAAACCGCAGCGGCAAATCCTTTGAGCAGGGGATCCATCATCAAATTCGGGTCCAGAGTAGCTATGGGCGCCAACATCATCCCGGCCACAGCGCCAATAAAGGAACTCATACCCCAGGTTATGGATAATATTCTATTGGCCCTGATACCATTTATCCTCGCAGCTACCATATTTTGCTGAGTAGCTTTCATGGCAATACCCACCTTGGTATATTTAAAGAAAAGAAAAAGGATAAACATGAGAAAAAGCGCAACTAAAAATGTGGCGATATTCAGGTAACTAACCACGGCTTGGCCTAAATGAACTATGTCAAAGTCTGAAACCGGAAAGGGAAAGCTCTGTTGTTCTGCGCCCCATTTCCAGCTTGCAAGACCATAAAGCATCATCTCAAATCCAAGGGTAATAAGGATTAGACTCAGGACATTGGGATCCTTTGCCCTCCTTAAAAAAACAAACTCCAAAAATACCCCTAATACAATGGCAAAGACCAAGGCTCCGCTAAAGGAAACAAGAAAAGATTGACCATAGGTATCCAGAAACATAAATGCGACAAAGGTGGAGATCATGGCCATTTCACCCTGGGCAAAGTTGGGCACTTCTGAGGTCTTATAGATAATTACCATGGCCAGAGCAACCAGCGCATAGATACTCCCTATAGAGATGCCGCTTACTAAAAGCTGAAGGAACATGATGTGTTACCTTTCTGATAAATAAACTAAAGTGCCTAAAATGATAAATGCCTAAAGTTGATGAACTCGTAAAAAGTCCAGTTTCCCCTCCCCTGGTGGGAGGGGATTAAGGGGAGGGGGTATAACTAGCTGAAATACTATCTTATTCACCCTCACCCCAACCCTCTCCCTTCGAGGGAGAGGGAGTTTTGCGACTTTTTACGAGACCGTCAAAGTTAAAACAGAAAAGATGATTTAAATAATTGAGTATATATTATGAATTACTCCAAACTAATATTTTTGGTACATTAGATTCATTTTTATAAGCGGTGCTTTTGAGCCGCTTTTATTTCTCAGAAATATTACCGAAAGAAGGCTCAGGTAATCCTGTTCATAACTTTAGGCACTTTAGGCACTTTAGCCCTGGCCCAGACCTGGTAAAATCTGACTTAGCAAAGATAAACCAGGATTGATAATACATCATAAACAAGCATATATTCAAATCACGTCGCACCAGGGCGGGCTCACTTTAGGCACTTACATTAAAATGGCCATGTTTTCCAATAAATCTTTGTTCTTATCCAGAAGCCGTAGAGACCAAGAGGCTCAAAAACTACAATTAAAACAATTATCAATCCTAAGAAAATGCTCGATACATTGTGAATACCAGTAACACTCATCCAATTTTCCGAAACAGTCATTAAAAGTTTCCCAAAATAGGGCAAATCTTGAATTTTATCCAGACTTAGGATTAGCCACGTCATTACAACTCCACCCATAATTGATCCGAATATAGTTCCAACTCCTCCTACAATAACGAATGCCAGAAAATAGATTGAAAGAATAAAATTAAAACTACTTGGGTTAATAAAGCCGAGCATAAATGCCATTAATCCTCCGGCAATGCCCGTATAAAATGCGCTGAGAGCAAAGGCCAGGGTCTTGTAGTAGGTCAGGTTAACACCCAGTGTCTCTGCAGCTATGTCTGAATCCCTTATGGCAATAAAGGCTCTGCCAACCTTTGTTTTCATGAGGTTTCTGGCAGCCAAAGTGAGAAGAAAGGTAATGGTTATGATTATGAAGTAGAGACCTCTATCGCTCGAAATAGAGTATAGGCCAAGCAGTTTAAGGGGAGGGGCCTGCATTCCCATCCTTCCTCCAAAAAATTCCCAGCGACCTATTAACTGGGTAATAGCCATGCCAAAACCAAGAGTAGCAATAGCGAGATATGGGCCTTCTAACCTGAGTGCAGGGAGACCAAGGATAAAACCGAAAATAGCAGAAAGGATACCTCCGCCAATAAGTGCAATGAGAAAGGGGAAGGAGAGCTTACTCATTAAAAGAACAGTACTAAAGGCCCCTATGGCAAAGAATCCGGCATGGCCGAGAGATATCTGACCAGTGTAGCCTACCAACATATTCAATCCGACAGTAACGAGAACATTGATGGCCATATAATTGGCCATATAGACATAATAGTTTGATGCAAGAAATGGGAAGGTAATTAAGGCACCTATAAGCATTAAAAACCAGAACCACAGCATCTTGCTATCGAGGAGCTGAATATCCTCGTAATAATCCCGCTTTATATCCACAGTGGGTATTCCTTAGTTGCTCTCTTGAGTTTCGTAAACCTTCTTTTCGATGAAAATTCTGACCAGTTCCTTGTCAAGTTTGCCATTTTGGGCTTCTTCTTTTAGGATATATAGCGAAGCTTCGCCCCAAACCGTCGAGTTTAGGTGAAAAATATTTCATTGCCTGAGGCGAAGCGATGCTGGATGCTCGATGCCGGATAAAACCAAAAAAGGCATTTCTTATTATCCAGTATCCAGTGAACCACATGCATTATCACGTATTAAACAAGCTGAAAAGATGAATATCTCAAAAACTTGACATAAATCCGCCACAAGTCCGGCGGATAAATGTTAAGATTTTGGCTTATACAGCCGTATGAAGATAAGATAATTTTCATTTTTATTAGAACCATATATAACTTTAAATAACTTTTCAAGCTTAATTACTTTTTTTCACTTGACATATTATTGTTTGTTGGGTTTCTTGGGTTTATTATTCGCCCACTACGTCTTGCGAGGTAGGCGGGAGTTAATGGGATGTACATGCTTGATGATATTGAAAAAAAAATTGTTCATTACCTTCAGGGAGATCTTCCTTTAACAGTGAGGCCTTTTGCTGTTTTAGCAGAAAGGATTGGAATAAGCGAAGAAGAATTACTTGATAGGATTAAATTATTAAAAGAGCAAGGCATCCTCAGACGATTGGGGGCGACCCTTTACCATCAGCAGGTTGGCTTTAAAGCAAATGCCATGGTTGCCTGGTATGTGCCTGACGAGAGAATAGAAGAAACAGGATTATTAATGGCAACCTTTAAAGAGGTGAGCCATTGCTATCAGCGAAAAATTGAAGAGAAATGGAGATATAATATCTTTACTATGATACATGGTAAAAACAAAAGAGATTGCCAAGGCATTGTCAAAAGAATCGCCGAAAAGACAGGAATAAAAGATTATGTTATACTTTTAACCCTTAAGGAATATAAAAAGACGAGTCCAAGATACTTTTGAAGTTTATGGAGTTCATGAAATTTTGACATAACAAGTACAAGAAACCTATCCGACTATCAATTTATGGGAAACAAATCAAAACGACTTTTTTTAAAGGCAAAAGAAATTATCCCTGGTGGTGTGAATAGTCCAGTCCGGGCTGGTCGGGCTGTGGGTGTTGACCCTCCTTTTATCAGCAGGGCAGACGGCTGTTATCTATGGGATATGGAAGGGAAAAGATATATTGATTATGTCTGTTCCTGGGGACCAATGATCTTAGGGCATAGGCATCCGGAGGTAATTCAAGCAATCAGTGATGCATTAGAGAATGGGACCAGTTATGGTGCTCCCACTGAACTGGAGCTTAATCTTGCAACGATGATCGTTGAAACTGTACCTTCAGTTGAAATGGTTAGAATGGTAAACTCTGGTACAGAGGCTACTATGAGCGCTATTCGCCTGGCCCGGGGATTTACTGACAGGAATATGATTATCAAGTTTGATGGTTGCTATCACGGCCATAATGATAGCAGCCTGGTTAGTGCTGGTTCAGGATTGGCTACCTTTGGTATACCTGGCAGTCCTGGAGTCCCGGCTGATTTAGCACGACTTACTATTTCTCTCCCATTTAATAATTTAGAGGCTGTAGAGGAGGCAGTTGAAAAATTTGGCGCCCAGATAGCTGCTGTCATTATAGAGCCTATTGCCGGGAATATGGGGGTTGTATTACCAGAGGAAGGGTTTTTAGAAGGCCTAAGAAAGATCACGAAAGAAAATGGCATCCTCCTTATATTCGATGAAGTTATAACAGGATTTAGGGTAAGCCCTGGAGGGGCCCAAGAACTGTATAATATTATGCCCGATCTCACGTGCTTAGGCAAGATAATTGGTGGCGGTCTTCCGGTAGGGGCCTACGGAGGGAGGAAGGATATCATGTCCCAGGTCGCCCCTGATGGAAATGTCTATCAAGCTGGAACACTGTCCGGTAATCCATTAGCAATGGCTGCAGGCATGGCAACACTAATGATTTTAAAGAATAAGGAAATTTATGCAAGATTAGAGGAAAAATCGAGATTTCTCTTCTCTGGCCTCAAAGATGCGGCTCAAAAGGCAGGAGTGGATATAGTTATCAATAGGGCAGGTTCAATGGGTTCTCTCTTTTTTACTTCATCCCCAGTCGTTGATTTTACCTCAGTTAAGGCAACTGAAGCTTCAAAATACATCCCGTTTTATAAAGAGATGTTGGCCCAGAGAATTTATTTAGCCCCATCACCTTTTGAGTCCATATTTATTTCCTTGGCCCATAATGAGGAGATCATGAAGAAAACGATTGATTTTGCCTTTAATGCCTTTAAAAAACTTTAGAAACTTTCCTGGCTAATCTCCTTTACTCCATTATACCCTCGAATCAGAAGTTATTCCGTTGTGCATTTCGTGTAGGAAGACCAAACGGAAAACGGCAATTTTCATTCTTCTATCAATGGCATGGCTGTCCACCTACCACTCTGATCGGATTGAAGACCGCAAAATATAATTGAAAGTTGTTTGGGGGGTGGTCTGGGTTATGATTTTTAGCAGCAGAAATTCGCATGCGTCAGCAGCGTAGTTTACCGCGTCCGCTGGAGCGACTGGTTCTGGCTCTATTAAACTTACCAAAGACTTGTGACATGTTTGTATTCGAGGATATTTTTGTCTTTCGTAAGGATAGTGGCATTTTCTTCTCGTGCCGTTGCAACAATAATCTCATCTGCAGGATCATCATGGAAAGGCTGTGGCAAAATGGTCGAACGATAGGCCAGAATAGGAGAGAGATGAACTAACCTGAGTTTGGGCAAATCGAGAGCTGCATTTATCCATTCTTCCGGATTGCAGGAGATGCCTATTCTCCCTTTTTCGAGAAGCTTGCTGAATTCCCAAGGAGAAATTGCGGATAAAAGGAGCTCATCGTACCTGGTTGTATTTCCGATCAGAATCTTGACCTTACGTGACAGATTCTGAGGATGCATGTGCCACCAGATCCAGGTATGAGTATCAAGCAGGTATTTCATTTGCTGGCATCCCACATCTCCTTACCAAGAGGAGAGACAATATCTTTTTCGAAAACAAGATAATTTGCAAGTTTACCCGGCTTGGGGTTCATGTCCGAATTGCGATATGGAATTACCCGAGCAATCGGCTTGCCCCGTTTTGTTATGACTATGCTTTCTTGTAATTTTGCGACTTGATCCAATATTTTCAAGGCATGTGCCTTGAATTGGCTTATGCCCATAGTTTGCATATATTCACCCCCTTTTTATCAATAAACATAATAGTCAAATAAAATGGTCAAGTCAAGGTGTAAAAGGAGTGATGTTGTTAGAGGAAGAACGCCCTACATAACCTGCTTGGTTTTGAGAGACAGTGAAAAATCAGTCAGAGTCCATGAGCAGGTTATCTTTCTTACTTTTGTGATAATGTTTTCAAACCAAAATATTTTTCGATAGGGTTGAAATTTCTGTCATTGTGTAGGAGAGGTATTTCATTCTCAACCGCGACAGAGGCAATCATGCAATCCAAAGGTTTCCGGATTGTGATACCCTTTCGACGGAGAGCCCTATAGATTTCAGCAGATCTAAAGAATATTGAATTATGCATTGGGAGAATAATCAGGTTTTCGAATAATTCCCTTGTTTTTTTATACTCAGAGTCCTTTCTAACTCCTTGAAGCACCTCAGAAAGAATGATACCACAAATGCATATATCCTCACTTTTCGAAATGAGATTTTCGAGAACCTCCACATGAGGTAATGAACTTGCCTTAAAAAAATCAATCCAAACAGTTGTATCAACGAGAACCATCATGCGGTGCGATCCCGGCGCCATTCCTCAAGATTGCCATCCCAGTGAACCTTACCCTTGAGTTCAAGTATCTTCATTTGATTTTCGTGTCGAAGCAACTCTCGAAGGGCATGATTAATTAAGGCCCTCTGAGTCGTTATCCCCGTAGATTTCATACAATCCGCAATCAGCTTGTCATCAAGAACGACATTTGTACGTTTCATGCTTTTACCTCACAATATCTGTTGATAGACACATAATAACAATATTTTTGTGTATTGCAAGATACTTTTAAAAGATAACGTGAGGCATAAGCGGGATGCGAAAACCAAGCGACGAAGGAGCGCTGGGGTTTTGCTAGATCCGCCTTCATGCCGTTGTTGGATGAAGCCGCTACGCGGCAGAAAAAAAATCAAAAATAGTGTATAACTCCCTTACTTGCTCAAATCTGCATATTCCACACCATTCCGGCCACCCATTCTACTCCATTCCGGCCACCTGTCACAAATAAATGGCAACGCAGAATAACCATTGATAGTGTTTGCCTTTTTCAATTGCAATGAAGGAGGCATACATGTCAGCAAATAGGGTATCTATGCGTAAAGTGAAAGAAGTATTACGGCTAAAATGGGAAAATGGTCTCAGTAACCGACAGATTGCAAAGAGCTGCTCCATAGCTCGTGCTACAGTGGCTGAGTACGTGCGCCGAGCCAAAGAGGGAGGACTGTCTTGGCCTTTACCATTGGGGATGGATGAAACCGAACTGAATGAGCGACTCTTTCCATCAACCCCATCCGTCCCTTTAGGATTCCGTCCAATACCTGATTGGACAGAGGTTCACCGGCAACTCAAACACAAGGGTGTGACCCTGTTTCTCCTATGGCAGGAATATAAGGAAACTTACCTTGAAGGATATCAATACAGCTCATTTTGCAAACAC
>Ga0233412_10001324_pt1 | contig 13116 bp, 10 predicted proteins | sample Na_anoxic_4_MG_FD_180667 | JGI IMG/M metagenome (GOLD analysis project Ga0233412, IMG submission 180667) | Seawater microbial communities from Saanich Inlet, British Columbia, Canada - Na_anoxic_4_MG | ecosystem: Environmental > Aquatic > Marine > Inlet | place: Canada: British Columbia... | reverse complement strand
AAAGATAGAAAAGAGACAGCAGAACAAATTATGTACAGCCTTATAGAGGCTATCACCTAAATTAAACATCCTTCTGCAAAAGGGGTAAGTTTGCCTAAAAATTAGGGAAAACGTACACAATTCATATAAACATAAAGACGATCTATAAACGCTATAGAAAATACAAATATTTGCCTGAGACTCAGGTTTTATGTTAATTAAAGCATAAACCAGCTCAACTAACCACTTGGCCAGAATCCGCAAATAGGGGGTTTTCGGTCAGGCACTAAGTAGGTTTAATCTTTATGAAAGGGTTTACTCCGTTTGCCCTGTTAAATCTTCATTACTTCACTGGGGCAGAGCACATTTCACTGAGGCCTGGCCCCATGGAACTTGTCAAAATAAAGGCTTAAAGCGTTTATTTAAGTTGTTTTAGAACCAACGACCCCTTTTACGGTCTATATGCTGAACGCATGGTGTGCTAAGAAAGCATAAGGCTTCTTAATGCCGGCACTACTTACTGAAAAAATTATTAAGGAAATAAAACAAGCCCCAGAATTATATCACAGGCTGGTGCTTGTGGTTGCCCCATCAGGCGCGGGCAAAACCTTGGCTCTAAGAGAAGTGCAGCAAAGCTTGGGCGCACCCCTTGTGAATGTGAATCTCGAGATTTCCCGGCGTATGCTGGACCTAACAGCTAGACAGCGGGCGCTTCAAGTATCCAGCCTGTTGGAGAACATTTTGAGAGAGGTCGAGAGTGATGTGATTCTTCTAGACAACATAGAGATACTTTTTGAGGTGTCTCTTAAACAAGACCCATTAAGGCTCCTTCAAGGACTTTCCCGAAACCGAACAATCGTTGCAGCCTGGAATGGAGAAATTAAAGACAACTTCCTGATTTACGCCAGTCCAGAACATCCAGAGTATCATCGTTACCCAGGTACCGAAATAATAGTGGTAGAAGCAGATTTACCCCCTCAGATATAAATGATAACGCTATGATAAAAGGATGTTGAAAATGAAATATAATGAATTAATTCAATTTGAACCCATCGAGTCCGTAGTTCAACTCCGCGATGCTGATCAGGAGGACTCCGCTCGGCATCTCGTTTCCACTTATGTAATATCCGATGAGATGGCGGAAAAACTCACCGAACTTGTGTTCTCCCACCTTCAATTTGACTATCCTACCGATAATAAAGGGCTTTTGGTAGTTGGAAATTATGGAACCGGCAAATCTCACTTGATGTCCCTGATCTCAGCGGTTGCAGAACATGCCAGCCTTGTTGAGGCCATTCGTAACAACCAGGTTTCAGACGCTTCAAGTAAAATTGCCGGAAAGTTCAAGGTAATACGTACTGAAATAGGCTCAACTACCATGTCCCTCCGCGACATACTGGTGTCTGCAATTGAAGAATATCTCGCATCAATCGGTGTAAACTATACTTTCCCATCAGCAGCTGAGGTACCCACCAGCAAGCCGGCCTTTGAAGAGATGATGGCTACTTTCCACGAAAAATATCCGGACCATGGCCTGCTTTTGGTCGTAGATGAATTGCTCGACTATCTGCGCACACGTAAGGACCAGGAAATCATACTTGATCTGAATTTCCTGCGAGAAATCGGTGAGGTCTGCAAAGACATTCGTTTCAGATTCATAGCTGGTGTTCAGGAAGCCATTTTTGATAGCCCAAGATTTGCATTTGTCGCCGACAGTGTCCGCCGTGTTCAGGATCGTTTTCAGCAAATTCTTATAGCGCGGAGTGATGTAAAGTTTGTTGTCTCCGAACGTCTTCTTAAAAAGACTGTTGAGCAGCAGGCCAGAATAAGAGAATATCTTACTCCTTTCAGCAAGTTTTATGGGGACATGAACGAAAAAATGGATGAGTTTGTCCGCTTATTTCCTGTCCATCCCAATTATATTGATACATTCGAACGCGTTACAGCGGTCGAAAAGCGTGAAATATTAAAGACCTTATCACTTGCGATGAAGCGGCAGATGGATGAGGATGTGTCAGAAGATCATCCCGGGGTAATTGCCTATGACAGCTATTGGGATACGTTAAGTGACAACCCATCTTTCCGTGCCGTGCCGGATATCAGAGCAGTAATCGAATGTAGTCAGGTTTTGGAATCCCGCATCAACCAGGCCTTTACCCGTCCACAATACAAGGAGATGGCCCTGCGAATTATTCATGCCTTATCTATACATCGGCTTACCACTGGTGATATTCAAGCGCCATTGGGCACCACAGCAGCGGAACTTCGCGATACGCTTTGTCTGTATCAACCCGGCATTGGGGATCTGGGCGGTGAACCCGCAGATGATCTGCTGACCCAGGTAGAAACAGTGCTTCGGGAAATCCACAAGACAGTTGCCGGACAATTTATATCCTCAAATCCTGAGAATCGCCAGTACTATCTGGATCTTGAAAAGATCGAAGATTATGACGCAATTATCGAGGGTAAAGTGGAGAGTCTTAATGATGATAAACTCAATCGTTATTATTACGAAGTCCTGAAAAGAGTAATGGAATGTACAGATGAAACCTACGTCAGCGGGTACAAGATCTGGGAACATGAACTGGAATGGTATAAGCGTAAAGCCGCTCGTCAAGGGTATCTCTTCTTCGGTTCTCCCAATGAACGGTCAACAGCCGTTCCACCACGGGATTTTTATCTGTACTTTTTCCAGCCCTTTGACACGCCGCACTTCAAAGATGAAAAAAAGGCCGACGAAGTGCTTTTACGACTTACTGGAGCTGACGATGATTTTCGAGAGGCATTGAGTAAATATTCGGCAGCTATCGAACTGGCTTCGACTTCTTCAGGGCATCGAAAGAATACTCTTGAATCAAAAGCAGAAGGTTTTCTCGGTAAGCTTGTCAAGTGGTTCCAGGAACACATGACCACAGCCTTCGATGTCACTCATCAAGGTCGGAAAAAATCCCTGATGGAATGGACTAAAGGACATAATATCCGAGAGTTGGCGGGAATTCCCTCTCATGAGCGTATAAACTTTCGAGATCTCATTAATACAGTGGCTGGAATTTGTCTGGAGACATGGTTTGGCGAATTAGCTCCTGAGTTCCCGCACTTTTCCGTACTTGTCACAGGCGCAAACCGGGCTCAAGCAGCACAGGATGCCCTTAGGGGGATTGCTGGAACTGCCAGAACCAGACAAGCCACCGCAGTACTCGATGCCCTTGAATTGTTAGACGGTGAGAGGCTTGATCCACAAAAATCAAGGTATGCAAAATATATTCTGGAAATCCTCATAAAAAAAGGGCAGGGGCAGGTGGTCAACCGGTCAGAGATTATCCAGGATGTGTCGGGAATTGAATACATGGCTCCGGAAATATACAGGCTTGAGCCTGAATGGGTGGTAGTGGTTATCGCCAGTCTCATCTATTCGGGAGATGTGGTTCTGGCTGTTCCCGGCAAGAAATTCGAATCAACAAACCTTTCTTTGCTTTCTGCAACACTTGTTGATGATCTGACCAACTTTAAACATATCGAGCAGCCAAAGGACTGGAACCTTCCTGCACTCAAGGCACTCTTTGAACTCATGGACCTTCCCCCGGGTCTTGCTACCAAGGTTACCATGGGCGATGATGATGCAGTCCAGCGATTGCAGCAGATAATTGTTCAAACAGTGGAGAATCTTGTTTTAGCTCAGCAGCATTTACAGAGCCGATTTCCTATCTGGGGCCAGAGTTTACTCACTGAAGAAGAAGCGAACGAGCTTCTTTCCCATTTAGAGCAGACAAAGGCATTTATGGAATCACTCCAAGCCTATTCGAATTATGGTAAACTTAAAAACTTCCGTTACAGTGTCCAGGATGTAACCTCACACAATAAGGGTCTTAATACGCTAAAAGAGGTTGAGTACTTAAAAGGAATGGCCGATGACGTAGGAACTGTTTCATCCTACCTTTCCACCGCGGAGGCTGTTATGCCTGATAAACATGCCTGGGTAAACAACGTGAGAGAAGCCAAAAACCAATTTATATCTCAGATCATGGACTCTGACAAGCGCAAAGCCCCGGCTTTCCGCCAGCAAATGACACAAACACTTATGAAACTCAAGAAAACCTATATAAAAGAGTACATGTCACTTCACACCAAGACTCGTCTTGGCATTAATGACGACAAAAAGAAAACTCAGTTAATGAATGATGAACGCTTAAGCACTCTTCAGGATCTATCAACCATCGCCCTAATGCCAAGCGCTCATTTGATTGATTTTCAGAAACGTCTCGCAGACTTGACACCCTGCTACAAGCTGACAGAACGGGAATTGCAGAATTCGCCCGTCTGCCCGTACTGTTCATATAAGCCCGGCGTTGAACAAATGATGGTGCCTGCGGCCACGATTCTAAATCAAATGGATGATGAACTTGACAACCTTCTTTCCACCTGGATCCAAACCCTTCTGACAAACCTGGAAGATCCAACAACGAAAAATGACCTGAAACTACTTAAGCCGGAAGACAGAAAACTTTTAGATACATTCATCAATACGCAAACCCTGCCGGACGATCTCGGACATGATTTTATCAACGCTGTGCAAGAAGTCCTCTCAGGCCTTATGAAGGTCGATATAAAAATCGAAAAACTGAGATCAGCGCTCCTGAAAGGTGGAGCGCCTGCGACACCGGAAGAATTGAAACGACGTTTTGAGGAATATTTGGCAGAGGTTACCAAGGGGAAAAACCTTAGCAAGGTCAGAATTGTTTTGGAATAAAAACATGAACGTACAGGAATTGACAAAGCTTGTATCCGGGGGAGAGTCAGATCGCCTTGAATTCAAGCGATCAACAGGACAGCGGTCAAGCGCTATGAAAACCGTTTGCGCGATGCTGAATGGCCTCGGCGGCTTTGTCTTTTTCGGTGTAAACGATCAGGGCAATATTATTGGTCAACAAATTTCCAACCGGACTTTGGAAGATATTGCTGCTGAACTTCGGCGGATCGAACCACCAGCTTTTCCGGATATTGAAACAGTTACGCTGGAATCAGGCAAGGCAGTCATTGCTTTGAGGGTTCCTGGTGGAGGCGCGCTCTATATGTATGATGGTCGCCCATATCTTCGCAGTGGACCCACAACCAGTGTTATGCCTCGGGCAGAATATGAACGCAGGTTGATTGAACGACTTCATACCACACACCGGTGGGAGAATGAGCCAGTTGCGGAAGGAATAACAATTTCTGACCTTGATGCCGAGGAAATTCAGATTACACTGGACAATGCTATAAGGCTGGGACGTTTGGAAGCCACCGACCGGCGCGATACAGCGTCTATTCTCCGTGGTCTGGAGTTGATCCGCGAGGGCAAGCTTCTGAACGCAGCCGTGGCGCTTTATGGCAAGAGCAATCAGCTCAAGACACTCTATCCGCAGATGGGTATTCGTCTGGCCCGTTTCCGTGGGAAAAACCGCCTGGCTGATTTTGCCGACAACCGCCAGTACTGGGGTCACGCCTTCGCACTCCTGCGCCGGGCCGAATCCTTCCTGATGGATCATGTTCCCATTGCCGGACGGGTTGTGCCTGGCAAGATGATACGCGAAGATCAGCCGTGGTATCCGCCACGCGCCACCAGAGAAGCCCTGGCCAATGCACTGTGTCACCGTGATTACACCATGCCGGGCGGTGCCGTGGCTGTAGCCATGTATGACGACCATCTGGAGATCACCAATCCCGGCGCCCTGCAATTTGGTATCACTCCCGAAAAACTGACCAAACCTCATGAATCCAAACCATGGAACCCTATTATTGCCAATGTGTTCTACCGGGCAGGCATTATTGAGCGCTGGGGCACCGGCACGCTCAATATTATTGATTGGTGTACGGAAAACGGTAACCCGATACCCGCTTGGCAGGAACAGGCCGGTTCGGTGTATGTTACCTTCCTGCCCGCCGTTTTGCCTGACATGCAGCGAGATACTGGAGAAGTCACCCCGACAAGTGATCGACAAGTGACCGACAAGTACCCGACAAGTACCCGACAAGTGACCCCGCAAGAGGTGGCTGTGTTGGAGGTAGCCAGAAACCCAGCGACCAGAGCCGAGTTGCAACAAAGTGCGGGACTACGGGACCGGGAGTACTTTGTCAACACCTTCCTAAATCCGCTACTTGATGCCGGTTTGTTGGAAATGACCATTCCTGAAAAACCTCGCAGCAGTAAACAGCGATATAGGCTAACCGAAAAAGGACGTAAATTTTTGCAAGAGTTTAGTGACTTCCAAAACGAGGGAAATGAAATAGGTTGACCGAGATTAAAATTGAAATGCTCACCATGAAAATTTTTTGAGCTAAGGAATAGAAATGGCCAGTAAAAGAAAAAAGGTAATTCCCACAAAACACCTGTTTCGTGATCCTTCGGGACAAGGGCACCTCTTTGATAAATCCTTGGAGGAAGAGCTCGAAGCCAAAGCCAATACGCCGGTCGAATGCCTCGGCATGACATTTGAGAACGACGAAAAACGCCGGGAATATTTCCTGGAAAAACTGCGCGAAAAGCTCAAGGACCCGGAATTTCGGAAGATCGAAGGGTTCCCGATTGGCGAGGACGAGGACATCCTGGCGCTGTCCGATCCGCCGTACTACACAGCTTGTCCGAATCCGTTCATCGAGGATTTCATTAAGCAGTACGGCAAGCCCTACGACCCGAATGTGCCTTACAGCCGGGAGCCGTTCGCGGCAGATGTGAGTGAGGGCAAAAATGACCCCATTTACAACGCCCACTCCTACCACACCAAGGTACCGCATAAGGCCATCATGCGGTACATCCTGCATTACACCGAACCGGGGGATATTGTGTTTGACGGGTTTTGTGGGACGGGAATGACCGGCGTTGCGGCCACTGCTTCAGATCGCGTTCCAATTCTCTCAGACTTATCACCAGTTGCGACTACCATCGCTAACAGCTTTTATGCATTGTCAGCAGCTCCGGAAGCGCCCCACACCCTGAGATCTATTCTTCATGACGTGCGGAAACGCTTGGGTTGGATCTATAAAACGAAATATAAGAATCAAGAGTACGAGATTAATTATACAGTATGGGCCGATGTCCATACTTGTCCAGAGTGTACGCGCCCAAGCAATTACTGGGATTTGACCGTAAGTCTTGACCAGGGTAGGCAACTGAGCAAACCTGAATGTCCCCATTGTGGCGCTCTCTTCTCGAGTGCAACCGAAGCCAAACAAACCAAAAAAGTGATCGATAAAGGATCAGGAGTTCTGGCTGATGAGGTGGTATCTGAACCAGTTCTATTGAACTACTTCGATGGTCGAACCAAACGGCGAAAGATCCCTGACCAAGCCGATATTGATTTGGTGAAAAAAATTCAAGACTTGTCATGGCCAAGTGACCGCAAAGTTATGGAACTGCCAAGGGGATACAATCTTAACCAGCCAAGGGAATCACACAAGATAGTGTATGCACACCAGTTTTACACTTATCGAAATTTCGTGGCACTCTGCGCAATCTGCAGGGAGGTGGAGAGTCTCGAAGATTTCGGTTTGCGACGCGCTGTATTCTTCATTTTGGAATCAATACTGGATCGCAATTCAACCAAGCGCAATCGCTTCATAGTGAATAGGCACAACCCTCAGGGAAGGGTAAACGGTCCGTTAGCAAACACACTCTATATCCCCAGTATTCAAGTGGAAATGAACGTTTTTCAGATGCTTGAAGAAAAGATCAAAGACTTCGAACAAATTGGACAATGGGCGAATGCAGCTCCGCGATGCATAAGCTTGGGCTCATCATCTGAATTACAAATTTCTGAAAATACAGTCGACTATATCTTTGTTGATCCCCCGTTTGGTGGAAATATCATGTATTCCGAGGTCAACTTTCTGTGGGAATCCTGGTTAGAGGTATTCACGAAAGACATTTATGATGCTACGGTCAATCCAGGCCAAGATAAGGATCAAGCGCACTATCTTTCTGCGATGGCTGCTTGCTATAGGGAATTTTCCCGGATTTTGAAACCTGGACGATGGATCACTACAGAGTTCCATAATTCGCATAATGCCATTTGGACTTGTATTCAAGAGGCGATTCAACAAGCCGGTCTCATCGTGTCGACGGTTAGAGCCCTCGAAAAGGGAAAGAGTGGCACAATTCACCAAGACAGCAAATCAAATACCGCGAAGACAGATCTCGTCATAACAGCATACAAGCCGAATGGAGGATTGGAACAGAGGTTTGCGTTAGAAGAGGGAACCGAAGAAGGAGTCTGGGATTTCGTCCGCACGCACCTGAAGCAACTCCCGGTTTTCGTCTCCAAGAACGGCCAGGCTGAGGTCGTCGCTGAACGTCAGAACTACCTGCTCTTTGACCGCATGGTGGCCTTCCATGTCCAACGAGGCGTGACTGTCCCCTTGTCCGCAGCGGAGTTCTATGCTGGACTGGAACAGCGCTTTCCACTGCGTGATGGTATGTATTTCCTGCCGGACCAGGCGCCGGAGTACGACAAGAAACGAATGACGGTCAAAGAAATTTTGCAGCTTCAGCTTTTCGTCACCGACGAAGCATCCTCAATTCAGTGGCTCAAGCAGCAACTCACAAAGAAGCCGCAGACATTCCAGGATATCCACCCGCAATTATTGAAAGAAATCGGCGGCTGGCAGAAACACGAAAAGGCTATGGAGCTATCCGAACTACTGGAGCAGAACTTTCTGCGCTACGACGGCAAAAGCCCCGTGTCTGAACAGATTCACGCATACCTCTCCAGCAACTGGAAGGACATGCGTAACCTCCCCAAGGACGACCCGGCCCTGCGTGCCAAAGCCAAGGACCGCTGGTATGTACCGGACCCGAACAAAGCTGGTGACCTGGAAAAACTCCGCGAACGGACCCTGCTGCGCGAGTTCGAGGAATACCGCGAATCAAAACAGAAACGACTGAAGGTATTCCGCCTCGAAGCCGTCCGCGCCGGGTTCAAAAAAGCATGGCAGGAACGCAACTATCAAATAATCATCGACGTCGCTAAAAAGATACCCGATAATATTTTGCAGGAAGATCCCAAACTACTGATGTGGTATGATCAGGCGCTCACCCGCATGGGGGAGGATGCATGACGGCAAAGAAACGATTTTTCTCCACAGAGATCAAAATATACAAAAAGGGAGATTACAATGAATAAGAAAGATTTAAAAAACAAACCACTTGTTGAAGCCATCTTGGAAATCAGATGGAAACTGCAAGGAACTTCGCCAGAACCTCAGACAGATCCACATTACAAGCTTTTGCTTGGACGTCTGTTTGACCGTATGGTTGACGAATACCCAGAGCACGAACAACTGCCAGCAGCCAATATTCCTGACGAGTTGGCGGGCCATGTTGTTCAGCATCGTTTTCGGGTGGCCGCGAATTTATGGCCTTTGGTTCAAGTAGGCCCAGGTATTTTCACCGTGAACTCGACGGCTGACTACAAATGGCCAGACTTTCGGACCCGCGTTTTGTCTGCCATAGATAAGCTATATGATGCGCATCCAAAAGTAGGTGAATTGAAGATAAGCAATATAATCTTGCGTTACATTGACGCTGTGGATTTTGACTACGGAAAGAACAATACATTGGATTTTTTGAAAGATAAGTTGAAACTAAACATATCATTGCCAGGTAACTTATTCGAAGACACTGGTATTGAAAACAAACCAAACGGTCTTACGTGGCAATGCTCTTTCAAGTGCGAAAACCCAAAAGGGATTGTTAATATTCGCTTCGCTACTGGTCAAAAGAGCAACACGCCTGCCGTGGTCTGGGAAACCACCGTAGAATCCGCCGGAGATGATTTGTCCGAAATAACGAAAGTCTTTGAAGGTTGGCTTGATGCAGCCCATGAAATTACGGATGATTGGTTTTTCAAGATGATAGAGGGAGAACTTGAAAGGAGGTTTTCAAGTGAATAATGTTTCTACAGTTGATCTCTTTGATGACTGGCCAACATTAAAGGCTCCTACAAGCGGTCCATGGCGTGAAAGCCACGAGAAACAATCTGAGAAAGCCTTTAAATTGTCTCACATGTCCAAGGTTGCGGGGCTTGCACTCTTTCTTGCTGTTTCACCGATTACAGCAATGCCTGATCTTTGGTTAATGGAAAGAAACCGACGTGATGCTGTTGTGACCATGTCGATCTATCAAGAAGTTATCGGTCGCTTCATATCGCGATCTGAGGCATTACGGGTCGCTCGCCAGATTCTCGTAAGTGCCGAACAAGAACGTCTCCAACTTGCCGAGTGGGAAGCGAAACGAGGCATTCAGTGGGAGGAAGACAAATGATTTACGTATTCCCCAAACAAACTGATCCGATCCGCCAAGGAGATATTTTCATTGGACTCCCCCGGATTGATCTCTCACTCCAAAAGGTCTTACTTGTGGATGAGAAAGGTGAACGAATTGCGAAATGGGAAGCTCTGGCGAAGGAGTGCCAGCCACTTAATATCATCGTACCCGTTCGCTCTGTAGCAGCAATCGTTGCCACACAGGACTGCGATGCTTATCGCAGCCGAGACATCACGCTATGCGAAATCCGCGAGTTCCGTGATGTGGAGAGGAAGAGCAGGAATACGACTGCTGCCAAAAGTTGGAAGAACATCCTTACCCAACATGCAAGGATCAATCAGAAATGGTTTTACCTGCCACCGAGTACTCAACTCGACTTTTCTGACAAGATGGCGGTCGATTTTCTTGTAACTCTCCGTGTTCCACGCGAGGACTTGGAAAATCTCCGGTCTTTACGACGCGGACGTCTTAATCCTATTGCTGACGAACATTTCCGTGAACGTATTGGAGAATTCTTCCGCCGATATCCATACGACGAGTGGTACGCGCTAGACGAGCAGGAGATGCTTGAATATGAGAAAGAATATCCCGATGCTGGGCGTTTTCCGTGGCAGAAGGTAGCTAACGAAAGTAACTCCGGTACCACAAAATAAACAGGGGCATGCTTCCTATATGGACATCACCCTCTGGAGCGATACGCCCTGCCGTGTCTGGCTGCCAGGCCGCGATTCGGTGGTGCGTATTCCAGCGGCCAATCTTAAGTGGCTTGAGGATGCTGCCACTGGCACACTGGCTGGAATCAATTATGTCGTTGCCACATGGCCCGCAAGATCCACAGCTTCTTCATGTGGTACGACCAGGCATTAACGAGGACTGATGGATGAATGCTGAGGACTGAGTAGAAATGAACGGAAAACCCATACAATCGTTTGGTCCGGCATATGAATTTGAGGAACCTAATCAAAGTGTTGTGCTGGCCAAAGACGCTGTTATTATTAAGGTAGATAGCAACACATACACGGGTAACGGTGAGGTACGGCTTGATTTGCTGCCGCGTGCAAACGTCCATGTTTACGGTGATTTTCAAGGGATACCTTCAACCATTGCGCTGAGCTGCATGTTTGACCATAAGAAAATCTCTTCATTATCGTTTGGCGGAATGGCTATTCCAGGATTCCGTCTCGATATCGGAGGTGACGCTAATCAACAGACCATGACATTGAAGTGGTCTCCGAAATCTGAACCGATTGTGGGGATCGGTGATGACTCTACGATAATGCAGCGGCTTGTTTTTCACCTGTTCAACTTCAAGGATGTTCTCGGTTCTATGAATTTAGGAGCTAACGATTGGCAAGTAGAGCTGAGGCCTTTGACGGAAACAAGTCATCGATTCAAGAAACTGAAAGTTGAAGGTGGGTATGCGCTGACGCATATTGGTTGCCTTCGGAAAACAGATGGATCAGATTTTTCAGGCAAGAAAGCTACTGAGAAGCTTCATGCCCTACGGTTTTTCCTCTCCTTTGCCAAGGGTATCTGGTGTGACCCGGTTTGTGCGGTTGGCTTTGACGAGTCCGACAACCGCGTCTGGGAATCATGGTCCTCACCAAGAGAGCCTTGGCATTCTCCAGTATCGTGGTTCGACCAGCATCATTGTGAGCAGCTCGTAAATCTTTTTTCTGACTTCATGATGTGCTGGGATGACGAAAATTGGCGCGAAGCCTTGCGTGAAGTCATCTATTGGTATTTGAATGCAAACTATTCGCCCAGAGGGATTGATGCAGGCATCATCCTGACTCAAGCGGCTATAGAACGCCTTTCTTATGAGTATGCCGTCAAAGATAAAAAACTAATTGAGGCGAAAGGGTTTAAGGACCTGCGAGCTTCTGACAAGTTCAGGCTCTTGTTTTCCTCTTTGGATATTTCGATTGATATTCCCATCGATGTTCCTAAGTTGAAAGAGTTAGCGCAGCAGTTCAACTGGCTGGATGCGCCCCACACTCTAACTGAGGTACGTAACTCGTTAGTACATCCCGAACACAAGCACCGCGGCCAGTTTAGGTCTGCTATTTATGAGACGTGGAAGCTGGGGCTTTGGTATTTAGAGCTATCCCTGCTTCGAATATGTGGCTACTCAGGCACGTACAGTAATCGTTTGGTTTCGGAATGGGTGGGACAGGTTGAGGACGTTCCATGGAAGAAGTAGGTAAATGGCAATACGACATGATTCACGACTGTGCTTGCCAGGTCATGGAAACCCAGACTCTCTGGGGCAATACGACCTGCCGTGTCTGGCTGCCCGGTTCGGATTCGGTGGCACGCATTTCGGCTTCCAATCTCAGGCCTTTTGAGAATGCCGCGGAGACTTATACCCTTGAATAGCAAGAGATAGAATGGATAATTGGCGAGAGCAAATATTAAAGGAATTCACTCCACAGGTTGCCCGCCTTACTTTGGTGGCAGATCCTGATGGCTTGCTTACGGAAGAGGGCGTCATTCAGGGACTTCGTGAACGGGGCTTTGAGCTCATGGCTTTTGAAGATCCCATAGCCTTCCGTTTTGCATATGAATCGAAATACCGATCACGGTGGGACCGCGGAGAACTTACAGAGCTTGTAGTTGTCTTGAGGGCCGAGGCCCAAGATCTCAGCTCTCTCCCCTTCGATCTCTTGCAGGCTGGCCGAAAACTTTCTTTCAACCTGGGTGACCTATTTCCTAAAGGGGCTATCCACTTTACGCAAGTATCTACTATATATAGTGATGGAAAATAAATGAGAGCACGGGTTTGGTTCATGCATACCACCCTCTCAGGTTTGGTATTTACACTACTATACCTACTAAGG
>Ga0233412_10001322_pt1 | contig 13128 bp, 13 predicted proteins | sample Na_anoxic_4_MG_FD_180667 | JGI IMG/M metagenome (GOLD analysis project Ga0233412, IMG submission 180667) | Seawater microbial communities from Saanich Inlet, British Columbia, Canada - Na_anoxic_4_MG | ecosystem: Environmental > Aquatic > Marine > Inlet | place: Canada: British Columbia... | reverse complement strand
GATGGATCATTTCCAGCAGCAAACAACCCCAAGGTTATTGCCGTTACAAGTGGTAAAGGTGGTGTAGGCAAAACAAATATAGTTGTCAATCTGGCCATTGCATGTCAGAGGATGGGAAGAAAAGTTTTAATCTTTGACGCTGACCTCGGACTTGCAAATATTGATATCATCTTCGGTATTAATCCAAAACATAACATTGAAGAGATAATCAGAGGGGAAAAGAAACTTTCCCAGGTTATCGTTAATGGTCCGGAAGGTGTGTCCATAATCCCTGCCAGTTCAGGTGTACAGGAATTAGCACATCTGACAGAAGGCCAGAAAATAAATCTCTTAAATGAATTTGATACATTAAATGACATGTTTGATATATTATTGATTGATACTGGTGCAGGGATCTCCTCAAATGTTGTCTATTTTAATTTAGCAGCAGAAGAAAGAATTATTGTATTAACCCCGGAACCTACATCTATTACAGATGCCTATGCCCTTTTAAAGGTCATGTTTTACCAGCATGGGGTTAAGAATTTTTCCCTCTTGTTAAACATGGTCAAAGACGAAAATGAGGCCGAATCAGTTTACGAGAGTCTGAGCAAGGTTGTTGCCAAATTTATAGGAGAGATATCCATAGATTACGCCGGATTCATCCCGACAGACAATCTTTTGAAGGAGGCAGTAAGTAAAAGGAAACCTGTCATTTGTTGTTTTCCTGAATCCCCATCAAGTATTAATTTTAAGGCATTAGCAGAACACCTTTTAATGCAGGCCGATAGAAGGCCTATTGACGGAAATATAAAATTTTTCTGGAAAAGGCTTGTTACCGGAGAATAGCATAAAGATAATGAAAGCAAAACTAAACAGATATCAACAGGCTTTTCAAGTGGACAAGAAGAATTCAAATGAAAAGCATAGAGAAGACCTCATTCTTAAATATGCCCCCCTTGTAAAATTTATTACTGAAAGGATGGCAATAAGACTTCCCCCTAATATTTCAAAGGAAGAGTTAACAAGTGCAGGGACATTAGGGTTACTTGATGCACTTGATAAATTCGATCCGGAAAAAGGTGTTAAATTTCAAACCTATGCAGAACACAGGATAAGGGGGGCAATGATAGATGAATTGAGAAAACTTGATTGGGTTCCGAGATCTATCAGGAAAGAAATTCACAAGATTGAAGATGCCATGATAGCCTGTCAATCCCGGCTTGGAAGAAAACCGGATGATTTCGAGGTGGCTCAGGAGATGGGCATTGATATTCATTCATATCATAAAATAATTAACAGGTCACAAGGAATCAGTCTTTTAAGTTTTGATACGGTCATGACGGATAGCCCAATACCACAATTTTCGAAACAGGATTTAGATGCACTTTCTCCTTTTGATGAATATAAAAAAAAGGAGTTGAAAAAGACCATATCCAGGGCCCTTTCAAAACTCTCAAAAAAAGAACAAACAGTTATGTCTCTTTATTACTATGAACAATTGACATTAAAGGAAATTGCTAAAGTAATGGATTTAACCGAATCGAGGATATCTCAAATCCATTCAAAGGCAATAATAATATTACGGGCAAAACTCAAGGGTTCATCCTTTGATATCTGATCTGAGCCCATAGGCTTTGAGTATGGCTGCTTCGAGTATAAAAGAAAGCAATGAACAATTATCCGGACTTAATTTAAATGAATTATTGGATGAAGACATTAAATTAACCCCGAATGCTGCTCAAGTATCGGAAATCGATTTAACCAAACTCGTTGATGATGACTCTGCTCCAGCTCAGGATGACGATCAATCATCAGAAATCGATCTGACCAAACTCGTTGATGATGACTCTGCTCCAGCTCAGGATGATCAATCATCGGGAATCGACCTGACCAAACTCGTTGATGATGATACTGCTCCAGCTCAGGATGATGATCAATCATCAGAAATCGATCTGACCAAACTCGTTGATGATGACACTGCTCCAGCTCAGGATGATGATCAATCATCGGGAATCGATCTGACTAAACTCGTTGATGATGACTCTGCTCCAGCTCAGGATGACGATCAACCACCAGTAATCGATTTAACCAAACTCGTTGATGATGACTCTGCTCCAGCTCCTGACGATGCTGAATCATCAGAAATCGATTTAAGTAAATTAATAGATGATGATGCAGTTCCGGATGATGACCAGTTTTCCGGAATTGAATTAGACGAAGGAGACATTGAATCATCTTCAGGGGATCAACACTTTTCCGGAATTGAGTTAGATGAATTAGAGGGTGAAGAGAGTATACCCACTCCGGGAAAGAAAATATCCAGGAATGATAGAAGGAATCATCGCGGGAAAAGAAGATTTCCTTTATTGACTGCATTAATGATATTACTTTTAATCGGGATTGGGTTTCTTTATCTGCAAAAAGATAATTTCCTAACGGAATCTCATCAAGAACAGTTTAATCAGAAAAAAACACTTCCCCATGTTCAGAAATTTGAAGTAGAAAATTTCATATTACTCACATTTGAATCATTTGTTATTCCTTTCAAAAAAAATATGAAATTTTCCTACCTCTCTTTAAGTATTTCCCTTACTCTGCCGAATAAAGAGTTAAAGAGAGAAATGATCGGGAAAAAAGATCAGCTCAGGGGAATTATTTACGATACATTAAGAAAAGAGATAATCAAAACAAAAACTATTCCCCCGTTAGAAAAGGTAAAGTATCTCATTATAAGGAGAATAAATAGAGTCCTGTCTGCAGGAAAGATTAGTGACGTCTATATAACCCAGTTCTTCGCTGTTTGATAACTCGTAATATTAACCTGGTAATTAGATAACCTAACTCCGTCATGCCGGACTTGATCCGGCATCCAGTACCCAACTGGATTCCGGCTTTCGCCGGAATGACAATATTGAGGTATTTAATTGCCGGACCAATACTTTGGCTCTTTGATTAATTGTACTCAGGTGGATAGACTGACTTCTCAAATGCGGCGGGCAGCGGTTTCGGTTCCTTCTAACATCGTTGAAGGTTGCGAACGTGACAGTCAGGCAGATGATTATTATACTTCAGCCTTCAGTCTTCAATCTAAATTCCTGAGTAGTTACGGAAAATCATGAACGGAAGGGCAGAACATGGATATTTTTTTCTCAAAGAGCTTAAGTATTAATATTGAGGAAGCCGCTTAGCTGGAGGGCAAAATGACAGGTATAACCGATCTTAATATCGTCATAGGCCAGGGAAATGCTGTCAACGAGGTACACAATATCAGGAAACAGAGCCTGGAATTTAATCAGCAATTTATTGCACAAGATACAGAACTGAAGAAAAATATTGAAAAGTCAAGGATACAGAAGTCTGAGACTGAAAACAGCATAGAAATTAAAAAAGATGAAAAGAAAGAAAACAATGAAGATTTTGAAGAAAACCAAAAAGATTCAAAAAAAAATCAAACAGAAGAACAATCTGATCAAATCGAGAATAAACACCTTATAGATATCAGGATTTAATCATGCCATTTCTTGAATTAAACTCCCTAATCCTGGCTCAAATTGGGATTGACATTACAATTGTTATTGTTTTTATATTTTTAATCACGCGGCTTAAATATCTTAACAAAGGCAAATCACTCCATAAGTTGGCAAAATTATTCGAAACTTTATTTACCGATGCAGATAAGATGTCAAGGCAATTTAACGAACAACTGGAAGAAAAGCGCCGTCTTATAAAGGGGCTTAATGAACAGCTGGACAAGAGAATCATCAGTTTAAATGTGTTATTAAACAGGGCTGATGCATTACTCTCTTCCCGGGACAAAGAAATCCCTGACACTAATAGCAGACCAACCCTTCTTGATAATCAACAAACAAAAATAATCCAACTGGCAAAAGAGGGCAATAGAGTGGATAAAATTGCCCACATGCTTTCAATCCCTGAAGAAGAGGTAAAACTTATCCTGGATTTAAGGCAGAAATTATCCCAGATGAGTCATAAGTAAAGCATACCTCAATGGAAATCATCCCCTCTCTTTCTTCAACATACAAGATATCTCTTCAACATGATACAAATCCTAAATCAATCCCTGATTTATCTAAAAATGAGGTTATTGAGGGAAAAGTACTAAAGTCATTCCCATCGGGGAAAGTTTTGCTCCTCATTAAGGGAAAAACCATAATGGCAAAAAGTCAAATCCCTTTAAGAGAAGGGAGGATTTTACCATTCAGAGTTGAGGAGGTATTACCCGGTACAATCCTCAGAGTTTCAGGAGTAAATATCAGTGATCCAAAGGACATAAATGTCTCCATAATACTCTCTGCAATGAAGGAAAACTTGTGGAAATCTATATCGAAAAATTTAAATAACTATGGGCTTCCAAAAGAGATTTTATCTCAATTCAAGACATTAATGAATGATTCATCGTTGGAATTATTTTCAAAATCCGCGCCGGACCTGCTAAAATCATTAATTGACAAATCGGGCCTGAACTGGGAGGCAAAACTTAAAAAGGCATTACTTGATAAACCGGTCAAGGGGGATAATCTCAATAGACTTATACAAGGGGACTTGAAAGGCCTTGTTTCAAAATTCCTTGCCCTGAAGGGAGGAAATGGCGCTCTCCCCAAAAAACTTATATCTACCATAGAAAACATTCAGCTCCTTAACCGGCTTGGATTAGAACAGGACAGGAAAATTTTTCTGCCGATTCCAATGCAGTTTTCTAATGGGCTTTTTACTGTCGGCCAGTTGCTGATCCGCCTGCCTCAAAAAGAGTATGATAAATCTCCATCACAAAAAAAAAATGAAGACATATTCAGATTAACTTTTTTGCTGGAATTATCCAATCTTGGCCCACTCAGGGCCGACCTTACAGTACTGAAAAAAAGGATTGAATGCAGATTCCTGATGACGAATGAAAAAACCAAAATACTTTTTGAGAAGAGTATGTCGGCTTTAATAAGCAGGATGAAAGAAACGGGTTTTTCTATCGACCACATGGAGTGCAGTATTCAGGATTCCAGGACGGTCCAGCAATCACTTATTGGAGAAATTATTCCGGAGGAAGGAACTTCTCTGAGTCTAATTGCCTAAGATGAAAAAAAAAGACAGACAAAAGAAGGCTGTCGCTTTAAAGTATCAGCCCAAATCAGATAATGCACCCAAGGTCATAGCCAAGGGAAAGGGAAAAGTGGCTGACAAGATTATTGAAATCGCCAGGGAACATAATCTGTACGTCCACAATGACCCGGATCTTATAGAAATTTTATCCCAGCTTGACATTAATGAACAAATCCCTCCTGATCTTTATGTTGTTATTGCAGAATTGCTGACCTTTGTTTATTCTCTCAATAGTGGAGAAAAGTTCCGATAGGTACTTTTTTCCGCCCGCTATTGCCGCCCCATTTTATTCCCTATCGTATTTTTCTTTTATTATCAACATATTACATTAGCTTACAAACCCATCATTTTCTGGCATTAATATTGCTATAATATTTAAGTAACTTGTCGAAAGCATAAAAATTCTAATTAGTATCCATCCGGAAATCAGATAGTTTTCGCAAGGTCAGGAAATATGAGGATTTTAATCACCCCGGTACGATCTAACAACAGGAGTTGCAAAATATGATATCAGGCATCTACGAGGCAATTGATGGCTCTATAATACAAAGATTCAGGTTTAATACCGTTGCCAATAATCTTGCCAACATAAATACAAAGGCATTTAAGAAAGAGATCGTTTCTTTTGATGAAGCGCTTACCATGAAATATTTTTCCACAACAGATTTGACTCCGGGACCTGTACGCTATACGGGAAACGAGCTTGATGTTGCACTCGGTGATCAGGGGTTTTTTAAGATCCAGACACCTAAAGGGATACGATATACAAGAGATGGCTCGTTTTCCCTTAATGCCGATCAGATGCTGGTAACACAAAATGGCGACATTGTATTGGGGAAAAACGGTCCTATTGAAATTAATGGAAATAACGTTTCAATAAAAACCAGCGGAGAAGTACTGGTAGACAATAAACCCGTTAACAATATCGCGATAATGAATTTTAAAAACCTTCAGCTTCTCAGAAAAGAAGGCAATTCACTCTACACGTATCAAGGTAATGAAACAGACATATTCACTGCTGAAAATATCAATGTTAAGCAGAACCATATAGAGAGTTCCAATGTTAACTCAACAGAAGAGATGGTCAACATGTTAGATTCATTAAGGGCATTTGAGGCTGTTCAAAAGGCAATTCAGAGTATAGATGAAATCACGGATAAAATAGTTAATGATATGACACAATAAACAATCACGCCCGGAGTATTTTCATCCCCATGGAAGGGATCAAACAGGACAAATAGGAGGAGACAACAATGTTTACAGGAATGTGGTCGGCATCATCCGGAATGGGTGCCCAGAAATTAGCCATCGACGTAATTGCCAATAACCTTGCTAATGTAAATACAATAGGTTTCAAAAAAAGCAGATCCGATTTTCAGGACCTGATGTATCAGACCATAAGTCAAGCCGGAGCTACGACTGCGGATGGCAGTGAAATTCCTATAGGCATTCAAATAGGCACCGGAACAATGCCGATCGGGGTACAGAAAATGTTTTCGGAAGGAGACTTTAAAGAGACAAAAAACGAGCTTGACTTGGCGATTGAGGGCAGGGGTTTTTTTAAGGTAATAAGCAATGAAGAGGAGCTTTATACCAGGGCAGGTAATTTTAAATTAGATACGAATGGGAATGTTGTTACACCAAATGGAGACAAATTGCAGCCTGAGATGACAATTCCATCAGGAACAGTCTCTATAAGTGTTGACAAAACCGGAACAATGACAGCCTTTGATCATGAAGGTACAGGGACAGAACTCGGGCAGATAGAATTATCTTCCTTCCCTAATCCTGCAGGACTTTACAGCCTCGGGCGTAATCTGTACAGAGCCACGGATGCATCAGGAGAGGCTATTGCCGGCACACCGGGTTCAGATGGCATAGGAACAATTATCCAGGGATTTATCGAGACATCCAATGTGGATGTAGTCGAAGAAATGGTCGCTATGATTATGGCCCAGAGGGCCTATGAGATAAATAGCAAGGCCATACAAACAGCAGACAGCATGATGCAGATGACCAACGCCATCAAAAGGTAGGTATTATGTTAAAAAATGCATATATTATTATTTTTTTGGCCTGTTTTTTTGGTCTTTATCTCCCTTCTGAGGCAAGAGCTAACTCTGACAATGAAAACAGGGCATCTGCAAACCTGGATTATCAGACTATTCCGGAGATGCAATTCAGAGAAATCTTTCATAAATACCTTTGCCGCCGTTTAAATAAACAGGGGTCGGATATTGTCATCAATGAATTGAAGGTTATGGGCAATATGGCTGTCCCGGCAGGAAAAGTCAGTTTTCAGGTATTTCAAAAGACCAGGAAAAAACTTGATGGGCACGTAAAGGTAATCGCTATGGTTAGTGTAAACGGGATGCTCAAAAACAAGGTCAGCCTTTCGGCCTGGGTTGATGTGTTTGAATCTGTGGTCCGTACTTCCCGCAATCTCAAAAGACGTGAAGTCATAAAAAAAGGCGATGTCTATTTAGAAAGAATAAATGTCTCTCATCTATCTAAAAACGTATTGACCGATATAGACAGGGTGATCGGTCTAATGGTTAAACATAATGTAAAGGAGGACACCATTCTTAAAAAATGGCGGTTGGAAAAACCCCCAATCGTAGAAAGAGGCGATAAGGTAATTATCGTGGCGGAATCAGGCACTCTCAAGATTAGCGCTCCCGGTCGGGTTTTGGAGAAAGGCTATCTCGGAGAGCTTGTCAAGGTTCAAAATTCCATGAGCAAAAAAAAATTGTATGCAAAGGTGGTTAACAGCCAGACTGTAATGGTGGATTTTTAAAGGGAGAAAATAATGTTAAACAGGAAACATTTTCTTTTATGTATAATACTCATTTTCTTTAGTGGTTGCATAACACTGAATAAGAAAACCTCTGGCCTATCTGAAAGCGGGAAGATTCATGGGTCCCAATTTCCTGAATATGCCCCCTCTGTGGTTGAAGATGGTTCATTATGGTCACCTGTCGGGGGTGTCACATTATATTATGATAACAGGGCAAGAAAAGTAGGAGATATCGTCACAGTGAGGATTGTAGAGGATCCGGAGGCAACATTGAATGCCAACACCAAAACGAGCAGATCATCAAGCATCGATGCATCATCACTGATGGTTTTGGGTTACATGAAAGAACTGGCAGCAGCTAACGCAAATCTGGCCCAGAATCCGGGTACAGATGATTTGATGTTGGCAAAACTGGGTTTAAAGTTTGATGGAAAAGGTACCAGTGACAGGGACGGCCATGTAAAAGCATATGTCTCCGCTGTGGTTTTAAAGACCTTTCCTAACGGAAATCTCTACATAAATGGAAAAAGAGAGATCAAAGTCAACAGAGAGACACAGTATATAACCCTTTCAGGTATAATAAGGCCCGAAGATATAAGTTCCTCTAACGAGATCTCTTCTGCATATGTGGCAAATGCCAGGATAACTTATGCAGGTATTGGCCCCATAGCAGATAAACAAAAACCTGGCTGGTTAGGGAGGTTAGTAGATCATGTCTGGCCCTTTTAGGTTTCTATTATTTATTTTTCTGACTTTTACTGTCTTTTTCCCTTCTATCGTCATGTCTGCAAGGATAAAGGATATCTCCACGATAAAAAGTATCCGGTCAAATCAGCTTTTTGGCTATGGCCTGGTGATTGGCCTGAATGGCAGTGGAGATAAGGGAGGAACAACTTTTACTATTAATGGACTGGTTAATATGCTGGATCGTATGGGGATCCATGTAAGCGCTAATGATGTAAAGGTGAAAAATGTTGCGGCAGTAATGGTTAGCGCCTCACTTCCCCCATTTGCCAGAATAGGGAAAAAGATTGATGTGACCCTGTCCTCCATTGGTGATGCCAAAAGCCTTGAGGGGGGAACCCTTCTTCTAACCCCCTTGAAAGGTGTTGACAACAAGGTTTATGCCCTTGCTCAGGGCGCCATGTCCGTTGGTGGTTTTAGTGTTGGCGGAGCTGCAGGAGGAGGCACTACGAAAAATCATCCTACAGCAGGAATAATTACCGGGGGTGCTACAGTAGAAAGGGAAATTCCTTTATCCCTGAAGAATAAAACAGAGCTGACCATTATTTTAAACAATCAGGATTTTAATACCGCCAGTAGAGTTGCCAAAGCGATAAACTCAAAATTTAATGATGATCTCGCTAAACCGGTAGATTCGGGCACCCTGAAAATCAAGATTCCGGAATCGTTTCAAAACAGAATCGTTAACCTGATTGCCAGCCTTCAAAATCTGGAAGTAGTCCCGGATTCCGTAGCAATGATTATTATCAATGAAAGGACAGGTACTGTAGTAATTGGAGAAAACGTCAGGATATCAGAAGTTGCAGTTGCACATGGAAATCTGACTATTCAGATAAAAGAGACAAAACAGGTCTCCAAGCCGCTTCCCTTTGCACCGGAAAGTGGCGGCGCTGCGCCTGTCGAGATGGATGGAGGAGTAATAGTATCACCAGGGGGGAGCACCGTTGTTACCCCGGAAACCGATGTAACTGTCTCTGAAGAAAATAACAGACTTGTCCTGGTTCCACATGGGAAGACAATCAGGGAATTAGTAAGCGGATTAAATGCCATTGGTGTCACCCCGAGAGATCTAATCACTATTCTGGAAGCTATGAAATCAGCGGGCGCCCTCCAGGCGGAATTGAAGATAATATAAGGAGAAACAATATGTTGAAAGAGATTTCATCGAACGCAGGTGTAAACAGATTGTATAAAGAGGAATCCACTACCGGGCTTAAAAAGGCCTGCACCGAATTTGAATCGCTGTTTTTGACCTATTTGTTGAAATCATCACGGACAGCCATCGCTGACGATGGAGCTGTTGGAAACAGTAATGAATCGAAAATGATCAAATCAATGTTTGATGAAAATCTTGCACTTGGCGTTTCTAAAGGTGGGGGCATGGGACTTGGAAAAATGCTTTTTGAACAGCTCAGGACATCATTATGAGTATTTGAATTTTTATGCAACAAATAACAAATTACCATTTAGTTAATGGTACAATCTTCCGATAAGTATACAGGAGAGGCTTTATGGACGATAACAATGTCAGAAAACTTGAAAAACTGTTTTATAAGAAAATAATGCTGCACAATGATCTCTTCCATTGTTTAAAGAAGGAAAAACAATCTTTAATCAATATAGATATGGATAAACTATGGCCTATATCCCAGGAGAAGGAAAAATTATGCGCAAAGATAGAATCTATTAGGAGGGAGATTACCTCTGTCGTTAGTCAAAGAACAGATAAAAGAACTTTTGACCTTAATACGATAATGGGCCTGATTCCCATGAAAAACAGGGCCGCGTTTGAAAAATTATATCTGAGACTTATAAAATTAAGACGCGATAATGAGGCTTTAAGAAAAGAAAATAAGATACTTATTGATGATTCACTCCAGTTTTTAGATGAGATGCTGCTGATCCTGACAGGTAGAACAAAAAACAGCATGGTGTATAACAAAAAATGTGACCTGAAAAAAATTGATATAAATATACTTCCCGGCAGGGAGGTTTAATCATGGGAAATTTAGGTCTTGTATTAAATATTGCCAAAGACGCCCTGTACGCCCAACAGTACTGTATAGACGTGGCAGGCCACAACATTGCCAATGTGAACACTGAAGGTTACTCCAGGCAGACTCCTGTCCTCGGGGCCATAGAAGGCGCCCCATATGGTGGACACATTATTGGCAGAGGCGCTCAGATTGAGGAGGTTATCCGAAAATGCGATAATTTTATTGAAGCCAGACTCCAGGAACAGAAAACAGACCTTATGGCCCTGAATGAAAAAGAACTCTATTTGAACGTTCTTGAAACTATCTTTAATGAACATTCAGACCAGAGCCTCAGCACGCAATTTACGGATTTCTGGAATTCATGGAATGATCTTGCAAACGACCCTTCTGGATTTTCGGGAAGGAACATCCTGTATGAAACAGGCTCTACCCTGGCGCTGGCCTTCAACGACCGGTACAGAGACATGTCGTTATTTGAACGGGAAATCGGCTTTTCCCTCGATACCGGGACAGATAAAATAAACCAGTTGACCGCCCAGATAGCTGCCCTCAATGAACTGATATCAAATACTGAAACAAAATTTGCTCCTAATGACCTCCTGGATCAGAGAAATATTCTCCTCGGCCAATTATCAGAATATATAGCAATTGACTGCTTTAGTGTGGATAATGGAAACCTCACGGTCATAACCGACGGCGGGTATACACTGGTCGACAGGGCCTATTCATATGATTTAAAATTTGAGAATACTGAAATAAAGTGGGAAGCATCCGGAGGCTCCTGGAAAACTATCACCGATTATATAAACGGTGGAAAAATGGGAGGCTGGCTCGATATAAGAGATGAAGTTATACCCAAATACAGGGAAGATCTCGATGTCTTGAGCAAGGAAATGATCTGGGAGATCAATCAACAGCACAGCCAGGGTGTGGGGACCGAGCTCTTTGATTCCAGTTTGACCGGAACCTATAGCACGGATTCAAGCACCCTGCTTTCAACACTTACCTATGGAAATAAGATCGATTACACCAAGGACTTTAAGATGTGGACCTATGACAGTGGCGCAACATCTCCTGTGCCGGTCGATATCGATATGGCAATTTCCAGTGCAGATCCGGACTATACCCATGCCAACACAGATTTTCTTGTTGGTAGTACCACTTATACTATTGAAGTAACACAAGGTGGTACGGTCGGGGTCGGTGGGGATGAAATACAATTTGAATGGAGTGAAACAACCGGTGCAACTTCTGGAACCGCGACTTTAGCCGCAGACGCCACAATAGCTGTATTTGATGATGGAACAACCGAATTAGAATTTTCAGCCGGTGATCTTATTGCTGGAAACACACTGAAAATCAACACCATAGCTGATACATCTCCTGCTCCGGTGCTCATGACCCCTACAGGCACCGCAAACAGTGTTTTGGATACCTATACATTCACCGTTGCTTCAGGTTCGGGCGGCACAATAGGAACTGATACCATTAACATAGGCTGGACAAACAGTATTACTTCAGGTTCTTTCACGCTGGACGCAGTCCCTACTCCCGTAACCGTTGACGGAATGACACTTACGTTTGCATCAGGGTACATGTTTGCCGGAGATGTCTTTACCATAGCTGCAGATGCGGATGGAGCACCAACGGCTGACCTGCTGCCAAACTGGCACTGGTCACTCGATTCTTTCATAAGCCAGTTCAACAGGCAGACATCACGTGTCACCGCATCCAACACAGACAATGCCCTGGTGTTTACTCCTTACACTACCGGAACCGACAAAGAGATAAATGACATTGTCTATAGCGGTGGAGTTACCGCGGCTAACGCCACAGTAACCGTCAATAACTGTGCTGCACTGACTGCAGATACGGGTGGCACGCCATTCAGGTTGACTTGGGATCCAGGAGGACCAAGCTGGGCCATTTCCGGCAATCCCGGTTATGGCGCTGCTGCAGTTCTATCCGGTGATGCCGACAGCGTTCAGATCGACATGAATGGGAATGGAAGCGCAGATATCACAGTTGATTTTTCTTCTTCCCTGACTGCAGCCGGCTACGTGGAATTTGATATTGCCGCCGCCAACGGCACATATGGTTTTGCCTTTTCAGATGACGAAGCGCAAGATTCCGGGCTTATGGCCGCCCTTGGGATCAACACCTTTTTCACAGGCAATGATGCCAACACCATGGGCATGAATTCTATTCTTAACACAAATAAAGGGTTGATTGCGGCAGGGTGTGTGGATGCCTCAACCGCCGATTTTGCGGTCGGGGATAACACAAACGCCCTGAATATTGCCAATCAGCAGTATGAAGGATTAACCAGTATAAAAACCTGGGTATATGACAGAGGAAGCAGCCCCACTTCATCAGGCCTTTCCAATACTTCTCTTGATAATTACCTCCATTTCTTTGTTGGATCATTAGGGTTTCTAAGCCAGACCACACAAAGTTCACAGAAATATAATGAGATTATAGTCAATCAGCTTG
>Ga0233412_10001321_pt1 | contig 13131 bp, 12 predicted proteins | sample Na_anoxic_4_MG_FD_180667 | JGI IMG/M metagenome (GOLD analysis project Ga0233412, IMG submission 180667) | Seawater microbial communities from Saanich Inlet, British Columbia, Canada - Na_anoxic_4_MG | ecosystem: Environmental > Aquatic > Marine > Inlet | place: Canada: British Columbia... | reverse complement strand
TAACAATTTAGTACAGACTTTGACGTTTCCCTGGCTGTCCGGTTTAATAAGAGACGTGAACTTCTTCTTCTGGTATATTAATTTTACTGAAATAACCTTTAACCAGAAGGAGATCCACATCATGGCTCATTCTAACACAGTTTTGTATCAGATGCTTCAATTTATTCCTCGTTACGAATTTAATAGGACTGTTAATGCCCACAATGGAGACAAGAGGGTGAGAAAACTCACCTGTTTCGGACTTTTAGTTTGTCATCTATATGCACAGCTTACCCGTCAGGTAAGTTTAAGAGATCTTACCACTACTATCAGGGCTAAGCTGGGCAGGCTCTATTACCTTGGTATAAGAAACTTTAGTCGCTCCACAGTAGCGGAAGCAAACGAAAAACGATCTTACAAAATATTCGAGGGGCTCTTTTATTTATTGTACAGCCGATGTCGAGAAAAAAGCCCCCGTCCAAACTCAGATTCAGGCATAAGCTATATACTCTTGATTCTTCTACTGTTGACCTTTGCCTGTCTCTCTTTAGATGGGCCAAGTTCAGAAAGAGGAAAGGAGCGGTAAAGATACATACATTACTTGATCATCGGGGACATCTGCCTTGCTGTCTTATTGTTACTGATGGCAAAACCCACGATATCACAGCCGCTCGCAGACTTCGATTTGAACCGGACAGCATCTTGATTATCGACCGAGGATACATCGACTACTGCTGGCTTCACAGTGTTCACCTCCAGGATGCTTGGTTTGTGACCAGACTGAAGTCAAACGCAAGCTACTGGGTGAAAAAGCGACACAAAGTAAAAAGAGGCAGTGGGATTACTTCGAATCAAACCATAAGAATTAAAGGTACCAAGGCTTCCTATATCCCTATTGACTTAAGACGGGTGCGCTTTGTAGATAAAGAAACCGGCCGTGCCTATGTATTTCTTACCAATATCTTCCACCTCAGTGCATCTGAGATAGCCGAAATCTACAAGGAACGTTGGCAAATTGAACTCTTTTTCAAATGGATCAAACAGCATTTAAAAATTAAGAGTTTTTTCGGAACAAGCAGAAATGCTGTGCTGCTTCAGATCTATATCTGCCTTTGTGCCTATCTACTTCTTGCGTATCTTAAGTTTCTTTCCAAATCCGCTTTTGATATGTATGAACTCAAGAAACGCCTGGAGGTAAATATCTTAGAGAAGATGCCCCTTTGGGAAATATTAAGACCAAGTCCGAAAAAGCCTAAAACCGCTCCCATAACATGGACCCAACTTTGTCTTGCTGGATTTGATAACATGTTGAATTATTGAGATATTATTGCATTGGTACTTTATGAAGCCAATAGACATGATTATATCTTATTGAAATATAAAGAAATTAAACCGGACACTACTGATTTAGACTATTCATTATTAATAACCAAATTTTATAACTTTTCAAAAAGTCGGTTTACCAGTGAAAAGAAACTTAAGCGAATCTATCTTTCTAATGCTGGATTCATATTAACACTAAGGCTATGCGAACCTGAATATCGCTATCTACTTGAAGGCTATTTTGCCAATCTTTTTTACTTCTTGTTTTTATAAAAGCATAATGATCTATACACTCTTCTTTCCTGCCTCCTCAACGGCCTCTACGATCTTTTTGTAGCCGGTGCACCGACAGATATTCGAAGATATCGTCTTGATTATCTCTTTTTTGGTCGGCCTTTTGTTCCTGTCAAGAAGCGCCTTCGCCGTTAGGATCATACCAGAGGTACAGAAACCGCATTGAACAGCGCCTTTCTCCATGAAGGCTTCCTGGAGCGGGTGGAATTTTCCATCCTTTCTGAGGCCTTCGACCGTAGTAATTGATGCGCCATCTACCTCCGGCGTAAGCACAAGACACGAACGAAGTGGTATGCCGTTCACAACCACTGTGCAGGCCCCGCAGGCACCCATACCACAGGCCTCTTTCGCCCCGATAAGATCAAGCCTTTCCCGAAGAGTTTCGAGGAGGGTCTCGTAAGGCCTTACCTGGAGAGTTACTTTTTCATCGTTTACACGAAAGGTTACCTTCATCGTCTTCATCATTTCCCCTCCTGGAGAGCTTTTTTACTTGCCCTTTGAATGAGGACACTGACCATTTTTTTCCGGTAATCCGGGGAAAGCGTTGTGTTCGATACCGGCCTCACATCACTGTATGCCTTTTCCGCAACATCCTTGAAAGTGCTGTCGTTTATGTTCTTAAGGTTATAAACAAGGGGGGTCGGCCCGATACCCCCAACACAGACCCTGCCTGTGTTGCCCTTAATGGAAACAGCCACACCAAGTAAAGGATAATCGATGGAATCCCGAACCCTCAATTTTTTGTACGCACCTTTTGACCTTTTCATGGGGATAAGTATTTCCGTGAAAATTTCTCCGGGCATAAGCGTAAACGGGTTCCTTCCGTCTCCACTAAAGATCTTTTCCAACCGCATCTTTCTCTCTCCCTGTGGACCGACAAGCTTCACACTCGCCGAGAGGGCCATAAGTGATAGAGCATTGTCGCTGCAATAATTTGAAAAACATGCCTTTGCATTGGGGACAACGTTACATGTTTCGCCTCCCATTTTGAAACAGAATCCGCGTTCCGTTCTCCACTCCAGGGATTTATTATAGAGGAGACAGCGCGTGCCCTGGAGAATGTTCCCTCCTATTGTACCCCGCATTTGGAGTGTCTCGCAGGAGGTCGCATCGAGCGATTCATAGAGTGTGGGGAAATATTCTCTCACCGTGTCGTTGTTCTTGAGTTCGAAGAGTGTAACGTTTGCACCGATTAGCAGCCACCCGCCCTGATGAGAAATAGCTTTCAATTCTTCGATTCCCTTGAGATCTATGATAGCCATCGGTGTTGATAATCTCAGTTTCACCAACGGGATGAGGTCTGTCCCGCCGGCCAGATAACGGACCTTTCCGTTATAACGCTCATAAAAAGCGATCGCCTTAGGGATATTCTCGGCTTTCTTGTATTCAAATTTTGGTAAAATCATCGCTTAACCCCCTTCTTTCGTTCCAAGGCATTCAAAACCCTGTCAGGCGTCAGTGGGAGCTCACGGAAAACAGTGCCCGTGGCGTTCGACACGGCACAGGCAACCGCGCTGTGTGCATTCATCCGGACGGTAAGACCTCCTTCTTTTGCTCCGAAGGGTCCTTCAGGGTCTCTGGAGCTAACAATGATCGTTTCTATATCGGGCATGTCGCATGCAAGGGGGACCTTATATTCCAAAAGATCAGGGTTTAGCAGAAAACCCCTTTCCCAGAGATTTCCTTCCATGATCGTCGCAACACCCGCCTGCTGGATGGAACCTTCCATCTGTCCCTCCACCGCCATTGGATTGATTGGGCGCCCGCAATCGTGCGCCGCTGTAAAATGCGGGATCGTGACCTTACCGGTCTCGCTATCGATAACGACCTCTGCCACGGATGTGCCAAAAGAGAATGTTCCTGCCATCTGTCCCCATGGCCTCGACACCCATTCCCTCTCAAAGTCGATCTTTGGGAAAAAAGAACCCGTGGCTACGATCGGCTCTCCCCGGAAAAAAGCCTCCCGCACTACCCACGAGATACGCATTTTATTATCGGGTGTCTTCTTGGAATAGGCCATACGGTCCTTAAGACCGATGTCGGTTTCCTTAACTCCAAGTTTTTGAGCAGCAATAGCAACAATCTTCCTACGGGCATTCTCACAGGCAACCTTCACGGCATTTGCCCCCACAAAGGTAGATGCTTGCGAGTAGGAACCAGGGTCGAGGTTCGTCACCTCTGTGTCTGCATTCACGAGGTTGATATCCTCCATCGGAACACCGAGGACCTCGGAGGCAACCTGAATTGCCAGCGATTCGTTTCCCTGTCCATTATCAACGATTCCCGTTACGAGCGTCACCTGGCCGTCTTCGTTCATCTTGACATAGCACGATGATCCGGAACGAAACCCCATGGGAAAACCACACATCATGGCCACACATCCCATGCCTATCCCTTTGAATTTTTGGGTTTTGGCCCACTTCTTTTTGAAGCCCGTTCTTTCTGAGGCTTTTTGTATGGTTTCTTTGAGGCCACAGCTTGTAATCTTTGATTTTGTTGACGTTACCTCTCCTGACGTCAGACCGTTCTTAAGCCGTATTTCCACGGGGTCCATGCCGAGTTCCTTTGCCATGAAGTCCATCTGCGCCTCGTTGCCTGCAAGAAAGGCCCTCCCGTGGCAACCGTACATTCCTCGTATCCCCTTGTTTGTAAATATCCGGTACCCATTGTACCGGACATTTGGGAACCGGTAGCATTCCTCATAAACATAGAACGGAATCGAGGTGGCGATAGGACCGGTCGAGCTGTAGGCACCACCATCATAGAACACCCGGTAATCTTTCGCCACAATGGTGCCGTCCTTTTTCATGCCCGTCTTTACCATGGCAATGATGTCGTGCACCTGTCTCGTACTTGTAGCATTTTCTTCCCTGGAAAGGACAAGCTTCACCGGCCTGCCAGCCTTGATGGACAAAAACGATGCTATGAGATCACCAGGTGATACCTCCGAGCGGCCGCCGAACGCACCTCCGGAGTTAATATGACGGATACGTATCTTGTTAAGAGGTATCTTAAGGAGGTTCGACAGTGCCTTGGCCCGGACATGGGGCCCGGCGTTCGGCATCCACAGATCGAGAAAACCATTTTTATACGAAGCGACAACCGCGTAAGGTTCCATCATTGCATACGCCTCACCGGCTGCCTTAAACGTATCCTCTCTCACGAGAAATGCCTTGTTCATGGCCTCATCCACATTACCCACATCAATATTAACATGGATGTTGATATTGTTTGTAAACTCTTTATGGATCTGTGGTGCCCCCTCCTGCATGGCTTCGTCGGGATCAAAGACAGCGGGCAGCGGTTCATAGTCTACCCTGATATACGAAAGGGCTTCCAGCGCCGTTTCCTCGTCAACCGCAGCGACTGCCGCCACGTCTTCACCGATGTAGCGGACCTTGTCCGTAGGCAACATAGGGTGATCCTTCGTATACCGAAAAACACCCCACTTTATTCCGTAAGTGTCAAAACCACTGATGGCAGCCTTCACTCCCGGCACTTTCAGGGCACGTTTCAAGTCAATGCGAAGAATTTTGGCGTGAGGATATGGGCTTCTCAATACCTTCGCTGCAAGCATCCCGGGAAGCTTTATGTCTGCGGTGTAGCATGCTTCTCCTGTAACCTTCGCAAGCGAATCACTCCTCACGACACGCTTGCCAACAGTTGTAAACTCATTTTCCATCGATACCCCCTGTAAAACGTTTCCCTGGCTAAAGATGATGAACTCGTAAAAACTCAATATTGGGACGGCAAAGTAAAAAGCTCTCCCGCCAAGACGGGACAGTTGGACTTTTTACGAAGCCGTCAAATATGATTGCTCCACCTCGTTCATGCCGGATCACCGCGCATATTTATCCTGTACATATGCCAAGGACTCGTCTATTGCCTGAACTGCCTTGTCTAAATCTTCCTCGGTATGCCTGTAACAAATGTATGCGTGATGATGCGGGGTAAAAAAGAAACCTTTCCGGATAAGTTGCGTATAGAAATCATCCCGTCTGCCTTTTCGAGTATTCATTTCATCCTGCTTGAAGGTTATGAAAAACATCGGTGCAACGCCGCTTAGCTCAGCCCCAACCTCATACTTGTCTATGATGTCTCGGATCTTTTTCAGGAAACGACCACCCTTCGCCCATATATTGTCAAGGACTTTGTCGCGCTCCAGGATTTCAATCGTTTTCAGCGCAGCAATATACGGCAGACTGTTCGGGAAGAAAGTGGAAGAGATAAAAAGTTTAGATGCCGCGACCATCATTACATCTTTTTTTCCTGCAACAACACTGACAGCGTAACCGTTGGCCATCCCTTTCCCGAGAACCGTCAGGTCAGGGGTAACCCCATAAAGCTCCTGCGCCCCGCCCATTCTGAGCCTGAAGCAGGTGCGTACCTCATCAAAGATCAGAACAGCACCGTATTTGTCGGCAAGTTTCCTTACACCTTCAAGGAACCCCGGCTTCGGTGTCTGCATCTTCTGGTGGAGGGGGTGCCCGAAGGGGGTCATAATGATGGCTGCTGTCTGATCGCCATGTTTTTTCATCAGATCTTCGAGATGGTCAAGATCGTTATAATGGAATTCATAGACATCCTCGTAAAACTTCTCAGGGATACCTCCTTTCATCTCGACACACCAATCATGCCATCCGTGGTAACCGCACCGCATAACCTTGATCCGGCTTGTGTATGCCCGCGCAATGCGAATGGCTGCAGTCGTGGCATCCGAACCGGTTTTTAAAAAGACACTCAGCTCCGCGCTGGGAATAAGTTCGCTCAGCTTTTTTGCGAGTGCGTTCTGAAAGGGTTGTGTGAGCGTGAAACAGAACCCCTTGTTTTTTATCTGCTGTATGACGGCATCATCAACCTCTTCCTCCCTGTAGCCCAGGATAATGGGTCCATAGCCACAAAGAAAATCGATATATTCGTTTCCGTCAACATCGGTTAATCTGCAACCCTTACCACGGTCAAGGAAAATCGGGTACTCCCCCATGATAAAATCGCTGGGCTTTCTTGCACCCAGGACACCGCCAGGAATTAGCGCCTCTCCCTCTTCAAAAAGCTCCAGGCTTTTTGTCAGGTTCAATTTTTCAGTTTCTTTCATGCAATTCTCTCCTTTTAAATCGTAAGTATGGATTCTATTGTTTCCGATTGGTGAATCTTGGCGCCCCTTTGCAGTAACGCGGCAAGAAATTTTTCCGGATCAATACAACCTTCCGGGGCAACCACGCCTTTCACCGTAACATCACCGGCATCCATCATAAGGGCGGCGATTGAGGCGGGAAGACCCGTACCCGGCGCCATCCTGCCCACCATGTCGGCGGTGTATGTCACCCGCTTTCCCTGTCTCTCCCCGATTACGACGACCTTCAACCCGGAAGAAGCAGGCCCACTATCCCTATCTTTGGGAATCGTTCCCCAGAGTTTTAACGTCAGGTCATACGGTGTTACCTTCGTCCCTTTTACTTCGACGGGTTCCGTACCGAGAAAGCCTGTATCCTTCTGCTCCTTAATCAATTCATCTACCCATGATGGGATGAGGGCCCCTTTTATGATTACCTTTTTCACCCCTTCTATATAGCGGGGGATCGTGATTGGCTGCGGGTGGCCCACGTAGCGAACCACACAGGTGCCAAGGGGTTCAAGGAATTGTGCCGTTTCCTCACCAGTACCACCGTCAACGTATTCAAGCTTGCCATCCAGATACTGGGGTAATTTACCCGTAACCATATGGAGACTATGATCCCATGCAGCACCAGCGAGCTCGGCGATACTTACCACCCAGAATAAGTGGATTTCGTCAACACGATCCAGTTTACTCGCATACCATTTGACTAATACGTTGTTCGTCCCCGGGTCAGAACCCATTCCCGTCAGGACGGTTACCCCGGCCTCTTTGGCGGCCTTATCAATGTCATCAGAAGAAAAAAGTATGGGAACGGCCTCATAGTCATCACAAATGTCGATATAATTGACCCTTGCTTCAACCGCTGCCCTGGCCACCTCCACAGCCGTCTTGTAGAACGGCCCGGCGCAGTTGATGACAACATCGTTTTCTCTTATTGCATCGACCATGCCATTATGATCGCTTACATCGATTTTTATGAGTGATGCCTTCTCGCTGGCACGTAGCTTGTCTTGCAACCTGCCCGGGTCTATATTGATATCACCAAGAGTGACTTTTGTAATTTTCTCCTGCTTGATGAGATCCCGGGCGACCCCCTGGCCCATACCTCCCGTTCCTCCTATCACTATTGCCCGCATTCCCGTTCCTCCTTGATGTTATAGTTGCACCTGAAAAAATAGTCCGGGAAAGTTTTAATTCCGCACATTGCGGAAAAATCCGAAATGGGTATTATTATCTGTTAATATCGAAATTCCCTTCCAGGAGTTCAGTCGTTCATCTTTTTCCATACCCCGCTCTGAAGAAACGGATAAGAACTCCCTTTTTGTGGGTCAAAGTATACGGAATCTTACCTTATGTGTCAATGAAAAAGGCTGCCCATGATGTGGTGGTTGTCCTTTTTAGGCCGACCTGCCTGTCGGCAGACAGGAACAGGGCGGGGGGAAGTAGAACCGGGGTATTTGTTCGTGGGAGAGGTATAAATAAGGTGGAAAAAGGCTATACTCCTACCATGAACTCACCTTCTCTGCGAGGCTTAGGCTCTACGAAGGCCCATGTGTAAAATCAGGCGGGATAGGCCACACCTAAGGCGGGTGAACTCGGGATACTTGCCTGCCAGCTATGTATAGGCAGGTTCCGGGTCAACATATGACCATTTATCGGACTCCGGGTGCTGGGGATCAGAATAATCGATAGAGGGTTCCTGAGATGCCTTCTTTTTAATCCTTCACCCTTACTATCTGCCCTACTTTAAAACCATTCCCATTGATTGGTTCTGTAAGTGAGTGCCTTGTTTTCAGGCCAACAATTTTTATTTCTCCCACCTTTGGGCCTGGCAACTGATAGGTTTGTTCATTAAAAGATGTGATATATTCACCTTTACTGAAGACGTCAAGCACAACCCCTGGCCTCAGCCCTACGTAGCTGCCGGCATTGATAATAATCTCTTTTGTATTTAGAGAAACTATTCTGCCTGTCCAGACTTTCTGATTAAGTGAAAGACTGGCAGCATTTGCTGCTTCCTTGAGGATATCCGGAAGGCATTCCTTGAGAGCCTTTTGTTTTGTTTCTGTATTGCCACCTTTTTCCGTTTCTTCCGTGGTTTCCTCACTTGATAGGGTAAGGTTATCAGCTATCTCTTTACTTAAAAGTATTGTTTCACTGTTAATATCTAATATATCTATATCCATTGATACTGTACACCTCCAGGTTTTTTTCCTAAAGGGCCATATTCCTGATTTCTCCGGGTTTAGCTCTATTGGATTGAGGGTTTCAAAGATAATGGCGTTCATGCCTCTCTCTTTGGCCTCTCTCAGTAATTCCGGATCAATTGATTCTCCTGGCGTAAAGGAGTGAAATTTTTTCGTTTTATTGTGAGGATAAAGATTAAAAAATCCAGTTTTTCTTAAAATTTTGGTTAACTCCTCACTTATGGTATCTATTGATTCATGGAAAGCTATTCCAGTAAGATCAGTAGCAGGCATAACCATAACCCTTTTTTTTGGCCAATCATTGTCTGTTAATAATTGTGAGGTCAATAATGCCCTCATTCCACAGCCCGCAAGAAGCAGAATAATTGTAGTGAGAAGGATACAAAATCTTTTCATGTGAAAATAGTCTCCCAACTAAGCTAATACCAACTTTGACTTATTTTTATAAGCCCAAATTTCAAAATTTTTATCATTTGAGATTTGTCATTCATTTGACATTTGAGCCTTATGATTTGACATTTTTAGTTCAATATTTTCAAGCTTCTTTGTAACCGAATGTCATGAAGTTTTCATTATAAGGTCTATATTAATCTGCACATCAGAAAGTTATCCTAAAAGAGTCAAACTTTCCAGTATAATCTTCCTTGATTTCATGAACCATTGTTACTCGTGCAGCTGAAGGACCATGATGACACCATTCTATTAATTTTTTCACCTCTTCTCTTGACCCTTCGGCAATGAGTTCAACACTTCCATCGAAACGGTTCTTTACCCACCCGGTAAGATTTAATCTGGTTGCCTCATTTCTTGTTGAATCCCTGAACAAGACGCCCTGCACCCTTCCTTCAATGATGAGATGAGCCCTGATATTATCCATACTTATCCCTCACCTGCTATCCTTAAAAATTCTTCTTCACTTAAGGTAGTTACAGACAGATCTTTTGCCCTGGCAAGTTTGGATCCTGGGGATTTACCTACAACAAGGTAATCTGTTTTGATACTTACTGATGTAGATACCTTTCCGTTCTTTTCTTTAATCATTTTTTTGGCCTCTGTGCGTGTGAGAGTTGATAGGGTACCTGTCAGAACAAACGATTTCCCGGAAAAGGAGTGCTCGTTAAAAGGTGTCTTTTCTAATGGCATTTCTTGAATAGTTATTCCTGCCTCAAAGAGGCGGGTAATAATAGAGATATTTTTTTCATTAGAAAAATAGGAAAGGATGCTATCCGCTATCTCTGGCCCTATTTCCTTAATGGATAGCAGATTTTCCTCGCTTGCATTTTGAAGGCTGTCAAATCGCCTGAATTTTTCCGCAAGGACCGTGGCTACATGTTCGCCTACATGCCGGATACCCAGGGAGTAGATAAATTTTGACAATGTAGTTTTTTTACTATTATTAATAGCAGTAAGTATATTATTGGCCAACTTTTCAGCCATTTTATCCAGAGGAATAAGGTCTTCCAGGGTCAGGTGATAGATATCGGCAGCATTTTTTATTCGCCGCAGGCGGACCAGTTGATCTACTAATTTATCCCCAAGCCCATCGATATCCATAGCATCTTTGGATACAAAGTGTTTGATTCCCCCTGTTACCTGGGCCGGACACCCCGGGTTGCTGCATCTTATAACTACCTCGTTACCTGGTGCTAAAAGCTCAGATCCGCATACGGGGCATGTATCCGGCATGTGGAACGGTTTTTCTTTCCCTGTTCTTTTTGCCTTTATTACCTTGACTACTTCTGGAATAACATCCCCGGCCCGTTGAATAATAACGGTATCTCCTTCTTTGATATCTTTTCTTTTAATTTCCTCCTGGTTATGCAAGGTGGCCCTGCTAACCTTTACCCCGCCTACCTCGACAGGTTTTAAGTTTGCCACAGGCGTGAGGGCGCCGGTTCTTCCTACTTGCACATCGATTGTATAAATTTTGGTTGTTGCCTGGGTTGGTTCAAATTTATACGCAAGGGCCCATCGAGGGCTTCTTGATTTTTCTCCCAGAGTTTTTTGCACCTTAAGAGAGTTTACCTTGATGACTGCGCCATCGATCTCGTAGGGGAGATCATGCCTTATGTCCTCTAAATATCGACAGTGGGCAATGGCTTCATCTATATTTGCACATTCCTTGATATGCTTTGTATTTACTCTCAATCCCCATGTATTAAGGGTGGTTAGTAATTCAATCTGGGAGGTAAATGCCCATCCTGACACCTCGCCTATTCCATAAGAGAAGAACATCAGGGGCCGGCTGGCTGTTATATGTGGATTAAGCTGCCTCACAGAGCCGGCAGCAGCATTTCTGGGGTTGGCAAAGGGTGCTTCCCCTTGTTTTTCCCTTTCTTTGTTTAAGTGCTGAAAGGCCTTTTTTTCCATATATATCTCACCCTTGACCTCTATATGTTCAGGAAGTTTTGGGCTATCCTGGGGTGAAAGAAGCCGTAACGGGATAGATTTAATAGTCTTTGTATTAGAGGTTATATCTTCTCCAATATAGCCATCTCCTCTTGTTGATGCGGTTTTAAGGATACTATTCTCGTAAATAAGTTCAACTGCAAGACCATCCAGCTTTGGTTCGACGGTGTAGGTAATAGTATTAGAGTATTCCAATAATCTTCCGATCCTTTTCTCAAATTCCTTAACCTCTTTATCAGAAAACCCATTTTCGAGGCTCAGCATAGGCACACTGTGTTTGACCGGGTTAAAACCACCCTCAATAGGTGCCCCCACCCTTTGACTGGGGGATTCTGGAACGACAAATTCCGGGTATTTATTTTCTATTTGAAGGAGACGTTGGAGAAGGTGATCATATTCAGTATCTGAGGCTTCAGGATCATCAAGAATATAATAGCGATAGTTGTGATAATCTATTTTTTCTCTTAGCGCTGTTAATTCTATTTTTGACTTTTCTATTTCCTGCATAGATATCTCTTTGCGTAACCGTTCATGGGTTCTGCGTTCAGCGTTCAAAGGTTGAGTTCCGTCTCCTCAAAACTTGAAAACTGGTTCTCAACAATCCATTGGTTTTGGATGGTTATTGACTTAACCCTGAACCTTGAACCTATGAACCTGTGAACGCATATCTCTTTGCTTCCCATTAGATTGTCCGTTGATAGTTGTTTCTTGGTTGTTGTGTTTAGGGTCTCCCAATGACTAACTACTCATATTCCCATCCATACACAGACTGAGAAGCAGACGTCCAGCCTCTCTGCTTGCCTTTTTTAGCTTACCAGCTCCAAATCCATGATGCCATTGAAGAGAAAAAAGCTCATCCGATACAATTAAGAGTCCTGCCAATTTTATAGAACGATAAATGGCCACATTTATAAGGGCGGACATTTCCATTTCAACAGCCAGATATCCCCTTTTCCCATATTCTGTAACCTTTTCCGCAGTCTCACGATAGAGGGCGTCTGTTGTCCAGACCGGACCTTTTTCAAAAGGAAGATTGGACTTTTGCAATGCATCTTCCAGTCTCTTGTTTAGAAAAGGATTTGTCTGCTTTTTCTTTTTATTCACAGGATAATGAGCGGAGGTACCTTCTTCAGATAGCGCAACAGTAGGAATTATCAGGTCACCTATTGCAATATTTGGCTGCAATGAACCACACCACCCTACCACCCAGATTCTTTTTGCACCCAATGCTATGAGTTTTTCCATGACAATCACCCCTTGAGGCGCTCCAAGGAGTGGTCCTGCTAATCCACAAGGGAGGCCTTTACCTTTATTTATTATAAAGAGTTTAAATGGAGTAGCTTTTCCTTGAGTTGCCCTCTCAGCATGACTCAAATCAACTATATATTGAAGATCTGAGGGAATTGCAACCATAATAGCATCCGGACCAAGAAGAGGTTCCCCTTTTTCCTTTGCGGGCTTAATCAATATATTATTATCGCTGAAAGAGTTTCTTTTTTTCATACCGTGTTTAATTTTAAAACCAATTATAGCCAAAATGCAACTGGAAAGAGTATATTTCAAACTACTCAGCCACTAAGCCACTAAGGCACAAAGTAAAAAATGAGTTATATTTCACCATTAAAAATGGAAGATTCCTACGCAAAAGCGATACTCCATATGCTATAGTACTATACATAAACCATTAATACTATAAGCTTGATGGTCTCGTAAAAAGTCCACATACCTTGTCATTTCGAGCGAAGCGAGAAATCCGATGCGAAGCATCGTCCCGAGAGAATCGAGGGATCTCAATGAGTC
>Ga0233412_10001320_pt1 | contig 13137 bp, 11 predicted proteins | sample Na_anoxic_4_MG_FD_180667 | JGI IMG/M metagenome (GOLD analysis project Ga0233412, IMG submission 180667) | Seawater microbial communities from Saanich Inlet, British Columbia, Canada - Na_anoxic_4_MG | ecosystem: Environmental > Aquatic > Marine > Inlet | place: Canada: British Columbia... | reverse complement strand
TCTTCGATTTCACGCCTTTTCGGCACAATCAAGTCCCAGGTGCTGTCTACACACCCACTCTCTTGCCAAACCCAGTTCCCCATTTGAGGCCCATCAAATCAAACCACAACATCCTGCGGCCAAATTTTTCTTGACACACAATGCTATTTCCACGATACTTCCACCTCAAAAAAGGGACTTCTTATCACCAAAAAATAATGAAAATCAGCAAAGAATTACTCGAAAAAGCGGATCATACGGTCATTTCCCTGATGGGTATTCCCCATGACGAGAATTCATCATTCATGAGAGGCCCGGCCGAGGCCCCCGGGCATATCAGGGCCGCGCTGCATTCCACGTCAACCTGCTTGTGGACCGAGACGGATGTGAATCTCGCGGAGGAAGGGATTTTTTGTGATATGGGAGACATGGTTTTTTCATCCGGCAAGGATGCATTTGCCTCGATCGAGGCATCGGTGTCGCTGTTGCTGGAAAAACGGGCCGCGCCGATCCTTCTTGGCGGCGATCATGCCGTAACGTATCCGATTATCCGGGCGTTTTCCAAAAAATACAGCAAATTGAACGTACTTCATTTCGATGCGCACCCGGACCTCTATGATGAACTCGACGGCAACCGTTTATCCCATGCATGCCCCTTTGCAAGAAGCATGGAAGAGAACCTGATCGGCCGCCTGGTTCAGGTCGGGATCAGGCTGGTGAACGGTCATCAGCGGGAACAGGCCGAAAGGTTCGGCGTGGAAATGGTACGGATGCATGATTTCAATATGGATTTCATCGATTCATTGGCATCCCCGCTTTATATTTCCTTTGATATGGACGCCCTCGACCCGGCCTTTGCCCCTGGTGTTTCTCATCATGAACCAGGCGGATTATCAACACGCCAGGTGTTTGATATTATTCATGGAATCGATGCCGGAATTGTCGGCGTGGATATCGTTGAGTTGAATCCGAGAAGAGATATAATGGGGATAACCGCTGTTGCCGCCGCGAAGGTCCTGAAGGAATCCATGGGAAAAATAGTTTTACAAAATAAGTAAGTTGGAAACGCGCGGTTAAAGAAGGACATAAAGGAGCGAAGTGGACCCCTTGACGTGTCGCAAGTGCTCCGGAAAGATGGAGTAATCAGTGTGATAGAAGACGAGAACGTCATCAGAAAAATTCTCAAGCATCTTGGCTTATGGGAGGTTAAGCCCTGTCCTCCACCCAAAACCATCGGACCCCCAATAACCGTGGAACATCACATCGACTATTCCGTATCCCAAGTCCCCGCTTCTGATAACTAACTATATGTCGACCCTGTCTATCCGGAGATTGTCCCTTCCTGATTTTTTTGAAAAGGTCGGGATCGATGGACTTCTTATCACCAAAATTAAGTTTATTCCGGCATTTGTGAAGAATGATGCTCAATAATCTGCCAACGCTGGCCATTCCACCGATATACGAAAGTAAACCTGCCTTGTACGGAAGTTCCATCCTTGAATGCAAACGTATAGACGCCGGAGTTGATTGCGATCAGACCAAAGGTGCGTAAGTTTGACTCATCAATCGTTCCTACCGGCACTTTTCGCATAAAACTTACGAAATAGTCCTTGATTTCCTCGTGATTGTGGCGAATCCGATTGGACATTGTCGGAAGCAAGATGGCGTTGCTTGCATAAAGGGCCGTCACTTTGTCAGGGTTTCCTGTTTGAAGTGCGCTATTCCACTCATCAAATAGCACTGTCAATTCATTTTTGTTCATAGTTAATCTCCTTATTTTACTTATCAATAAGATTGATCTGATTTTGTCCGGCATATAGAAAAAAGCAGTTGCTCCAGAATGCGTTTATCACTATGACCGGACGACTTCAACTGCAAATCAGCCTGGCTTAAAGCATCAATCGTATCAATCAGTTCGTCTTTCGTAAAATTTTCCGCTTTGATAAATGATTGATACACAGGATAAATTGGTCCCCGCGGTCATTATGCTCTTGACTCACTTTATGAAAAAACTAATATAATAATATGACCAGACCACTAAGAATCCAGTTTCCGGATGCCTGGTACCATGTCATGAACCGTGGCAAAAGGGGAGAATAAATATTCACTGATAAAAAAGACTACTATGCCTTTATTGCCCTTATTAAAGATTGTGTTGAGATGTGGAATATTAGAGTGGTGGCCCCTGATTCAGAAAAGATAAAGGGAGCGGTATGCCGGGAATATGATATCAATGAGGAAGATTTGCTTATTTCAAAAAGAGGGATGACTAATGAGCCGCGCAATACGGAGATCTATCTTATGCGACATCTGATGGGAAGTAAGGGCTCGCTCAAAGTTGGAGGAAATCGGTCGAGAATTCAGCATGAATAATTACAGTTCAGTTAGTACTGTAATTGAAAAAACAAAGCAAAAGGCCACCCGCGACCGGAAATTAAGAAAACGGATTGAGAAACTGAAAATAGATTTAAAGGTGAGTCAAGAGCAACATAATGACCCTATACCCCACTGAGAACCGACCGAAGGATATCCGGCCTGTTCGTAATAATCCCGTCCACGCCCATTTCAATGAGATGTACCATATCACTTCGAGAGTCAGACGTCCATACAAAGACACGGATCCCTAATCCGTGTGCTTCTTCCAAAAGGTTGGGCGTGATATATTTGTAGTTGGGGGCCCAATATCGACCTCCTGCTGCCTTTACTGCATGTGGGATAGAACCTCCAAAGTCATCCACATCTATACCGGCAGTCCATGGTGAAGGTCCTGGTTGGCCGGGTTTAATATTGTTTAGTCGACCAATATGGGATAGATAGACTGTCGGGATGCCAGGAGCAACTTTCTGAATATGCACAAGCGATCGCCAGTCAAAAGAGAGTATTTTAACACGGTCAGTAAATTCCTCTTCGTACAGTGTCTGTAACACCGCGTTAACCACAGTTATTGGAGACCTTGTGATTTTAGGCTGTTCAGGTGTGGTCTTAATCTCGATCCAAAGCTGGGTCTTCAAATCATTTCTATTTTTCAATAATGAAATGACCTCCTTCAATGTAGGAATACACTCTCCATCGACAGGTTGCTGATGCGGGTAGCGGTTAGAATAGGGAGTGTAAGGCTTCAGGCGTCCGACATCGTAAGCCTTCAATTTTGCCAGAGTTAAGTCTTTGATAGGAAGTCCCTTCCAGATACTGATCCATTCACCGTCCGGTTTTCGGGTAATCTCTGGTTTTAACGTTAAATCGTGATGCACAATGATAATCTCATCAGCAGAAAGTTGAACATCAAGTTCAATCGCGTCAACACCAATTTCCAGTGCCAGTTTGAAAGCTGACAATGTATTCTCAGGCGCCAGACCGGCAGCACCACGATGGCCAATTACATAAGGCTTGCTGGCCGACCGTTCCGGCTTTAACAGGGGTACATTCTTTCTGGTTGTGTGACAGGCCGCAAAAACGAAAAAAATACCTATGATAATTAGGGTTTTCTTCAATATACCGCATATGATAGCTGTCTTTTTCCTCATTGATTTGTTCCTCTCCTTAGGTGTCTTCAAGATAGCCCCATCAAATGAAAAAACACACAACATATTTACCATAGCATTTTGAATGGCCGAATTCAAAGTCTCAGGATCAAAACATATTGAGTAAAAACACTCTTATTTTAAATATTGACAGGGTTTATATGAAATATTATTAGCTTAACACTAAATCGATTTCAAAGAAAAAACTCACCAAGAAAAATTCGGACCCGATGTAAAAAACGTTTTCTTTCCATGATAAAAATTTTCCATGCATTTTATGGGTTTTGGAAATTACCAGGCCTCTTTCCCACTTCTTCACAAAACGCATTTTGAATAAATCAATATAGTATATGAGGTTTTAATCATCCACCACGCCGAGAGAGACGTGGTTTGGTGAAGCCCCCTCGAAGGGGGCTTAGTTCTTCCTTAGCACACACTCGTAATAATCGGGCAACTTATTAGCCCGGCGAAAATAGTCGCGATAGGAATGCCGGTTACCCGGCACCCCCCGCACATCCCGTCATGCCGGGCTTGATCCGGCATCCAGAGATTTTAATTTGCTGCCACCTTCCTGGATTCCGGCCTACGCCGGAATGACGACAGTGAGGTATTTAACTGCCGAAGTAATATCACCTCTTTCTTAAAGGATGGCAGTGAACATTTTATAATTTCCCGAAGAAAAAACTGTTCATGTCCCGCCAAAACGGTCAAACCTTTCAGGAGGCTGTCCGAGAATGAGAGATTCTTTCCAGGATCAAGCCTCCGGCCCCGCTTCCAGCCCGTAGGGCTTACAGGCCGGAGGGTAGGGCCTACGCCCCGGAGGGAAAGGCGAAAATTATAACCACAGGAATACATAGAAGTATTTCGGTGGCGGATAAATCCTCAAAATACCTTAATGTACCTCTGTCCCGCTTTATTTTAAGAGGGGTGGCCTAATTTTTCTAGTTTTCGTTCGGGCACTATTTTGAAAATTTGGATCTTAAAAAAATAAGATGATTCCAAAAAAAACACAAAAAAACAAAGATTGACAAAAGATAGAATACCTGATCAAATATTCTTATCGTAAGTTTAGCGGTAAACTAACAACCGAGGTGTAAAAGCAAAGTAAGGGGTGTTTCTTTTATTAACCGCAAGGAAAAGGAGGGTATTAAATGAAAAAGTATAGATTTTTATTAATAGTTGCTGTTTTTGTCCTTGGCGTCTCAGCTACTGCTGCCCAGGCAATCACTGAGATCAATTGGTGGCATGCCCATGGTGGACGACTCGGTGAAAAAGTCAACGCCATAGCAGATGGCTTTAACAAATCACAGAGTGATTATAAGCTTGTGGCAACCTACAAGGGAAACTATGCAGACACCATGACTGCCGGGATTGCGGCGTTTCGCGCTAAGAACCCCCCACATTTTCTCCAGGTCTTTGAGGTGGGAACTGCGAGCATGATGGCGGCCAAGGGAGCAATTAAGCCGGTTTATGAAGTGATGGCTGAATCAGGGCTCCCATTTGATCCGAATGTCTATCTCCCTACAGTGACCGGATACTACACTACTGGTGAAGGTAAGATGCTGTCCATGCCGTTCAACAGCTCGACGCCTGTGCTTTACTATAATAAGGAGGCTTTTAAAAAGGCAGGTCTCGATCCCAATAAACCACCAAAAACCTGGCCCGAGGTGGCTGACTATGCGAGGAAATTGGCTAAGGTTGGTTATATTGGCTTCTCAACGGCATGGATATCCTGGATACACCTTGAAAACTTCAGTGCATGGCATAATGTGCCCATTGGAACTAAAGCCAACGGCTTCGGTGGATTGGATACCAAGTTTGTATTCAATAGTCCTATGCATGTGAAGCATATTCAGCAACTGGCGGACTGGCAGAAAGAAAAGATTTTTATCTACGGTGGGCGTCGTAACCTGGGAAATGCTAAATTCTCCTCTGGTGAAGTTGCAATGTACACAGAATCATCAGCCGGGTATGCAGGGTTTAAGAAGACCTGTAAGTTCGATTTTGGCACCAGCATGCTCCCTTATTGGCCGGATGCGGCAGGGGCTCCTCAAAACACCATCATTGGCGGGGCAAGCCTTTGGGTGATGGAAGGACACACCCCAGAGGAATACAAGGGCGTTGCGGCATTTTTCAATTACCTATCCAAACCTGAAGTCCAGGCAGACTGGCACCAGTTCACAGGATATTTACCCATTACTATGGCAGCTTATGACTTGACAAAGAAACAGGGCGTCTACAAAAAGGACCCAGGGATGGAAACCGCCTTGAAGCAGATGACTCTCAATAAACCTACCGAGAATTCCAAGGGTTTAAGATTCGGCAACTTTGTGCAAGAGCGCAGCGTTATATATGGCGAGCTGGAAGCCATCTTTGCCGGTAAAAAAACCGCTCAGCAGGGGCTTGACAATGCCGTCAAAGCGGGAAACAAATTGTTGCGGAAGTTTGAAAAAGCAAACAAATAGGGCCGTTTGATAAACTGGACTTACCCATTTTGCTGGGTGAGTCCAGTTACTCCTCGATGCAGTTGAAGGACTTCCTATGGAAAAGCGAGTTGTCTTCAAACATAAATTTCTGCCCTATCTCCTGGTCGCTCCGCAAATCGCTATCACACTTGTTTTTTTTATCTGGCCAGCCTCACAGGCAGTCTACCAATCAGTTTTACAGGAAGATCCTTTTGGACTTTCATCCACTTTTGTCGGTTTAGCTAACTTTGTCGATATCTTTACCGATGAAATTTACCTCCACTCCATATATGTGACCGCAGTTTTCAGTTTTTTTGTTGCGGTCATTGCTATGTCCGTTTCTCTGCTCCTGGCTGCTATGGCCGATCGTGTCATTAAAGGTGCGACCGGATATAAGACATTGATTATATGGCCTTATGCCGTAGCTCCTGCGGTAGCTGGAGTATTGTGGTACTTTCTTTTTAATCCAACTGTGGGGATCATCGCCTTTTATATGAAAATCTTAGGATATGAATGGAACCACAGTCTGAATGGGGGACAGGCAATGTTCCTGGTAATCATTGCTGCGGCCTGGCGTGAAATCTCTTACAATTTCCTGTTTTTTCTGGCCGGACTTCAGGCAATCCCAAAGCCTTTTATCGAAGCGGCTGCGATTGATGGCGCTTCACCGCTAAAACGTTTCTGGACCATTACTTTTCCTCTATTGTCACCCACCGCTTTCTTTTTAATTGTGATGAATATTGTGTATGCCTTTTTCGACACCTTTGGCGTGATCCACGTGATAACTGATGGCGGACCCAGTAATGCGACAAACATCATGGTTTATAAGGTCTATCACGATGGCTTTCTCGGTCTGGATTTAGGCGGTTCCGCAGCCCAATCTGTTGTCCTGATGATTATTGTTATATCCCTTACAGTGATTCAATTCCGTTATATTGAAAGAAAAGTGAATTACTAAAGGAGTTATTGATGGTTGAACATCGCCCCTGGCTTACTTTTTTGACCCATACGGTGCTAATTTTGGGCATGTTGCTTATTTTCTTTCCCATTTATGTGACTTTTGTGGCCTCATCTCACTCGTTGGATGATATAACATCAGATTTTTCGCTTTTGCCTGGAAGTCATCTTGCAGAAAATTATAGTCGAGCCCTCAATGTGGGGCCAAGGGATGTGGGAGCAACCGTAGGCACTATGATGTTGAACAGCCTGATTATGGCGCTTGGAATCACAATTGGAAAAATCGCTATTTCCCTGATGGCCGCTTATGCGGTTGTCTATTTCAAATTTCGCTTCCGAATGTTCTTCTTTTGGCTCATTTTTATTACACTAATGTTGCCCGTGGAAGTTCGGATTTTGCCAACTTACAAAGTGGCGGCCGATTTGAATATACTTGACTCATACTCAGGGCTGATTTTTCCCCTGATTGCTTCGGCCACAGCCACTTTTCTATTCCGCCAGTTCTTTATGACAGTCCCGGATGAGTTGTGCGAGGCCGCAAGGATTGATGGAGGTGGGCCTATCCGTTTTTTCTTTGATATCCTGTTGCCCATGTCCCGCACCTCTATTGCTGCCCTGTTCGTAATCCTTTTCATTTATGGATGGAATCAGTATCTATGGCCTTTACTGATTACCACGGATGAGAGTTATTATACGCTTCTAATCGGGATCAAACGGATGTTAGACGTGGGAGAGGGGCAAGCAGAATGGCAGATCATCATGGCCTCTACCATGCTGGCAATGATCCCGCCAGTGCTTGTAGTTATCTTCATGCAGAAACAGTTTGTTAAAGGTATGACAGAGACCGAAAAATAAGGGCTTGATTATGGCAGATATAAGTATAAAAGATGTATACAAAACATTTGGGAACAATGAGGTGATTCACGGTATAAGCTGTGATATCAAAGACGGCGAGTTTATAGTCATCCTGGGTCCCTCGGGCTGCGGTAAGTCTACCTTGATCCGTATGGTTGCCGGACTTGAGATCATTACGAAAGGAGAAATCGCAATCAATGGGGCTGTGGTGAATGATTTGGAACCAGCAGATCGGGATATTGCCATGGTATTCCAGAATTATGCGCTCTACCCTCATATGAACGTATATAAAAACATGGCTTATGGTCTCAAGATACGCCGGATGCCAAAGGAGGAAATAGAAAAAAGAGTCCGTAATGCTGCAAAAATTTTAGAAATAACCGAATTCCTGGATCGCAAGCCCAGACAACTTTCGGGCGGTCAGCGACAACGTGTTGCCATGGGGAGATGTATTGTGCGGGAGCCGAAAGTTTTTCTATTTGACGAACCACTCAGCAATCTTGATGCCAAACTGCGGGTCCAGATGCGTCTTGAAATCAGGAGACTTCAGGAGGATCTGAAGATCACCAGTATTTTCGTCACTCATGACCAGGTAGAAGCTATGACGCTTGGTGATCGGTTAATTGTCATGGACAATGGTTATGCGGCACAGATTGGTACACCATTAGAGATTTACGAGCGGCCTGCTACCAGATTTGTCGCCGGGTTTATCGGTTCGCCGGCAATGAATTTTCTCCCGGTTCCATTGAGTGCCGATGGTCAATGGGCTGAACTTCCTGGGGCTACTCGTTTACCACTTCAAAATGGAGGTATACCCAGCCATAGAGGGCAGGAGGTCATCCTGGGAATTCGGCCCGAGCATTGCGATATCGCCGGGGAACAAGCCGATATGATGCATTTAAACGTAGATCATGTGGAGATCCTTGGGGCTGATACACTTGTTTACGGACATTTTGGAGAAGATAAAGCTCTTTTAACGGTTCGTCTTCCCGCCATACATCATTTTGAACAAAATACCATCTTACCCCTTGTTGTCTCCTCAAAAAATATGCATACCTTTGATAAGGAAAGTGGGAAGCGTATCGAGAAGTAATTAAAGTAACAGCGAAATACCCGCTTTTCATTCTCAACAAATCTGCCAATGACTTTGAAACCTGTGAAACTAACAACCTTCAAACGACCTCTGATAATTGCTCACAGGGGGTACAGGACGAAATATCCTGAAAATACTCTTGCCTCTTTTAGTGCGGCACTTGATATAGGCGTGAAGATGATAGAACTGGATGTAATGCTGACCAGGGATAGAAAGATGGTGGTCATTCACGATGCGACCCTGGAGCGTACTACTGATGGGCATGGACAAGTCAACAGTTACACACTTAAAGAGCTCAAAGAACTGGATGCTGGCACCTGGTTTCATCCTCGTTTTGTTGGTGAGCGTTTGCTTGAATTGGAGGAAGTATTAGATCTGGTCCGCGGCCGCACTTTGCTCAATATTGAAATCAAATCCAAAGCCTATGAAGCTCACCATCCACCTGATGCCATAGAAAAACAGGTGGTAGAACTGGTTCGACAAAAAAATGCCCTCACTTCTGTTCTCATCTCCAGTTTTGAATGGGAAGTCCTGGAGAATATTGCGTCGATAGAGGACGCCCCGGCCATTGCATTGATTTCAAAATATCCGGCAGAAAGGGATAATGTGAAACTCTGTATCAGATTGAAGGCATTTTCCTGGCATCCTAATTGTCGTGAATTGAAATATGATCAGGTAAAAATAATGCGTAAAGAAGGGATCAGGGTGTTTCCCTATAATGTCGAATCTCCGGGGGAATATCAGCGTATGATCAATATGGACGTTGACGGGGTTATTACCAGTGATCCTGCCATGGTTCCGGGATTGGGCTCAGAGATGAGCAGCTAAAATATTTGATAAGATATTCAAAATATTGGGAGAGGGCAATTCATGAAACAGGGTAGTGGCCGGAAAAGGCCGTAAGGTGAAATCTATGCGGTATTTTTTTATGAAAGGAGATTATTATGGGCAGTGGAACTGGCTTTGGTAAAACCATCCTGATTGGGGACCAATTTGTCCTGTATGGCGTACCTGCTATTGTCTCGGCTCTTCCTTATGAAACTATGGCAGAGGTGCAAAGGATTGATGGAAAAGGGTGGATAGTGGAAGATAATCGTCTCGAAATCCCAGGATATAAGGAAAAGAAGAGAGATCAGCAGGTAGAATCAATCAATAGAATTCTCGAAGTAATGAAAATCAATGTTAAGAAACATCCCATTAAGATTACCTACAGTGGAACACTTCTTGCGGGAAGTGGAGTGGGAGCCAGTGCGGCCAGTTGTGTTTCCCTTGCAAGGGCACTTAATGAAGAATTTGATCTGGGATTTTCAATTAAAGAGATAAATCACATTGCCTGGGAAGGGGAATTTGCCTACCATGGCATCCCAAGCGGTGTTGATAATACGGCCTCAACCTATGGTGGAATTATGATTTACCAGGTGAAAAACGATCAAAAGAGTTTCGAGAAGATTAGGCTAAAAAAACCGTTCGAAGTGGTACTCGGAAATAGTGGTATCACAGCCAATACGTCTGCTTTAAGGGGTATTACCGAGAAACAAAAGGAAAGTGATCCAGAATTGTTTGAAAGTCACCTCAAAACGATTATATCCCAGGCATATGAAGTCAAAGATGGACTTGAAAAAGGAGATTTAGCGAAAGTGGGAACAATCATTACAGAAAACCATAAAATTTTAATTGAAATGGGTCTTTCCCATGAAAAACTGATCTCTTTGTGTAACCTGGCCCTCGAAAAAGGTGCCCTGGGAGCAAAACTCACAGGTGGTGGAATGGGAGGCTATATGTTCGCATTGACCCCGGGCCGAGAGTGCCAGGAGGCAGTAGCATTAGCCATCAAAAAGGATGGAAACAGGGTCATCCAAGCAACTATCACAAATTAAGAGGAGTACAAAAAGATATTAAAAATCTTAGAAGACAAATGGAGGTCTAACCAGTCTATGGCGTAAACTGGAACGAAGAAGAAAAGGTGTTAACATGTTTAATAAACTTATAAAAGCGATGGAAAACGCAATCCAGGAAATGGATAAATGGCCGGAAAAGACGGTTCAGATATTTCACCACAATGATGCAGACGGGCTTTGTTCCGGCGCAATTCTCACCAGGGCCTTGAAAAGACAAGGGTTTGAAATTCGCCGCTTTTGCCTGGAAAAGCCTTATCCAGCAGTACTGAAAAAGATCTACGAGCAGGAAGGAAAAATTTTCATATTTGCAGATTTTGCAGGCAGGATCGCTCCGATTCTTTCCGAACTGAATATGGGAAGGAACTTAACATTGATCTTGGATCACCATATAGCAGAACCCTCGACCGACCCGAAAGTGCACAATCTGGACGGTGATCTTTATGGACTTAAAGGTGATCGAGATATTTCCGCCTCCACAACGTGTTATTTATTTGCCCGAGCCCTGAATAAAGAAAACCGGGACATGGCGCATATTGCAACCTTGGGTGCAGTAGGGGACGGTTTTTTTGTGGACGGCCGGCTGGTGAGCCAAAACCGTGAGGCGGCAATGGAAGCTGTACAACAAGGCCTGATAGAAATCAAAGAAGATAAAAAAGGTGACCAATATATCCTCAAGGCCTTTAAAAAAAATATCCCTTGTAATGATTTTGCTGTTTATTTAGAAATTCTTGGAGCTGTGGGTTATTATCAAAACGGTCCTGATATTGGCGTCAAGATATGCCTTGATGGTATTTCATCAGATTCGGATAATATAGTGGAACAGTTGAAAGCCATAAAAGCAAGCATATTTGATGTCGAGATTACAAGGCTTAAAGAAGGTGAATTTAGACAGTCCCCTCACATACAGTGGCTTCATGTGGAAAATCGGTTTACACCTATGGGAGTGAAAATGATCGGAGTTTTTTTAGAAGCTATCAGGAGTATGGACTTTATCGACCCAAAGAAATACATCGCTGGGTTTCAGGTCATACAAAATGAGATTCCGGGGTTTGGTCCTATCAAGTTTAACGATGTGAAGATTTCCATGCGGGTACCTGACTATCTTGAAAGAAAAATCATTGAAGGAAGAGCAGAAGCGCTCAACACGTTTCTTCCAGAGGCAACAAATATCCTTGGAGGTTTCTCTGATGCCTGCCATAGACTGACTGCCGCCACAACAGTGGCCATTGGCAAGGAAAAAAGTTTAATCGAGAAAATGGAAAAAATTCTTGGCAGATAAAACTAACAAAAAAAAGGTGGATCTTATCGTAATCGGCGCAGGATTGGCGGGTCTGGCAGCAACATGCTTTGCAGTTGGGCGAGGCTTAAAAACTATTCAGATTGGGGCCACCCCTGGAGAGATTGGCTTTGCCAGCGGTGCCCTGGATCTCCTCGGCATTCATCCTGTAGACCAGAAAAAAACATGGGAAGACCCCTGGGCCGGCATCACAGCCCTTATCAATGATTGCCCGGAGCATCCCTATGCACGACTAAGTATAGAGAAAATCCGAAAAGCCTTAAAAGAATTTCTCACTTCCCTAAAGACCGCCGGACTTACTTACAACGGCTTGCCAGATCGCAATTCAATCATGGCTACCTGTGCAGGCACATTGAAGACAACTTATCGTGTGCCTCAATCCATGTGGCATGGTGTCTTAGGCCTGAAAGAGAATCGCCCTGCCCTAATAGTGGATTTCGAGGGCATGAAAGACTTCAGCGCAAGGCAGATGGTAGAGGTTCTCGGCAGCCAATGGAGCGGGTTAAAAGCTGAACGGCTGCCTTTTCCTTATTCTTTCATGGGCGCAGACCGCTACAACCCTTTAATGGCGGAAGCCTTAGGGTCTTCCAAAGTTCGAACTAAATTGGCTAAGGCCATCCTGCCAATACTTTCAAATGCTGAACTGGTTGGGATTCCAGCTATTTTGGGGCTCCGTCAAACAGAGGAAATAGTTTCCGACCTGGAAACACAGATCGGGGTGCCAGTCTTTGAAATTCCTACCCTGCCACCATCAGTTCCTGGCCTTCGTCTCAAAGAAACCATGGAATCAAATCTTAAGAAAAAAGGAGCAGATCTCTTACCATTAAGACGAGTTTTGGAAGTCAGCAGCAACGGAAAACATTGTGTTAATGTAATCACCGGCAATGCCAATTTTCAGGAACCCCTGGAAGCCAATGGTTTTGTCCTGGCAAGCGGCCGTTTCATTGGAGGAGGACTTATTGCCAAGCATAGCAGCATTATCGAACCACTTCTTGGGCTCCATGTTCATCAACCTAAGGAACGGAGCTATTGGCATCGAGAGCAATTTTTTGACAGCCAATCCCATCCATTG
>Ga0233412_10001319_pt1 | contig 13154 bp, 17 predicted proteins | sample Na_anoxic_4_MG_FD_180667 | JGI IMG/M metagenome (GOLD analysis project Ga0233412, IMG submission 180667) | Seawater microbial communities from Saanich Inlet, British Columbia, Canada - Na_anoxic_4_MG | ecosystem: Environmental > Aquatic > Marine > Inlet | place: Canada: British Columbia... | reverse complement strand
TCTAAAATAATTTCTCAATTAAATATTCAATTTTACTTACATCCACATAAGAACCAAAATTAATATCTTCCGTAAAATCATCCTGCCGCCAACCAAACTCCGCCTCCATCTGTAGATCATTGTAATCATCAACAACAATTTCTACATCATGGGTTTTCAATACTTCTTTTAGATCTTGTAAAAAACTTTCCCTTCGATCCATTTTATTTTCTTCTTATTGCTTTAGACATTTCTATCATTTCTTTACACTTAGGACAACTATATACAACTTTCCCTCTTCTTGCTTTATTATAACGGATACTTGAGAGGATATAATGTTCACCACAAAGACAAGTATAATCATATTTTGTTGTTTTTCGTGCTGCCACTACATTTTTATAACTGTGACACCGGGAAGGTTCCACCCCAAAACTTCGCATAACTCTTCTCCATGCAATTCCGTGTCCCTTGCCCCTCAAAAGTCCATTTATTTGAACAGAAACCTGATGAGCAACTTCATGGGGTATAGTGCGCTCCAAAAATCCTTCATTATTCTCTGCTATGTGTAAGTTGAAATTATACTTCTGATTATAAGTAACTCTCCCGGCAACTCTACCCTTTAAAGTGAATTTGATGGGAAGTTTTTTAACTTTAATCCCATAAATCTCTGAAAACTTTTGTCTTGTCTCTTCAACTCTTTTGATGATTTCGTGTTTCATACTTCTCTCCTTTTTTATGTTGTTAAAGACACTATACATCAAGTTAAAGAGATTGTCAACCCCTTGCTGGTTTTTCTTTTAAAGTGTGGTTTTTTTGTTTATGTTGTAATTTCAATTCTGGTGCCACCCATTTCTCTATCTGTTCTATATACCAAGGATCTCCAGTCTTTAAGGACTCTATCATAAACTTTTGATACATAATTACATCATAACTTTTAAGGATATAGAAAAGAGTTGCGCACACGATAAATACTTTTATGGTTTTTATTAAGGTGTTCACAACTCTTCTCCTGGTTAGAAACTGGTTACAACAAATTTATTTTTTATCTTTGTCCGACTCCGATCTTTTATAAAACTATCAACCTCTCTTTTCTTTTTATTATATTGAATAGTATACTCCCGTAAAAACTTAATCCACTCAAGTTTATCTTGTAGTTGGATTTTTCGAATTTCAAATGGATGACCTTCAATCTCTCTTTGAAATTTAGCTTGTGGAATACGACCAATCCATTTTTTTAGCCAACCCACATAAATCATATCGTTCCCTTCCACCAAAAATGATACTTTACCATCATCTAATGTATCAAAACAAAGTTGTGAAAAGTTAATGTTCGTATCAATAAAATGATAAGATTCTAATAATATAGCCTTTACCTCTTGTCCATAGAGATCGTTCCAGTATTCAGTCTTAAAAAGTGATTTGTTCCAATTAAAAAATGAAGCAAACCCAGCGGTTTTAAAGTTAAAACTCTCTACCTCCCAATAACGGACATCAGTCGCCAGGATTTCCCTGAAAAAATTATCCCTGGAATTTGTATTAATTAATAACTCCCAGAACCTTGGATTTTCAACTCTAATTCGCTCCATAACATCAATAGCCAAACTCGTTGCTTTTAGATACATTTGAGTAGGTTCAGAGTAGTCATCATCAAGTTTAAAGGTAATAGTCCCTACAAACTTTTCAATCCAGTCCTTTGAATAATGATAACTCTGACCTTCTTCTATAGTGAAAGCTCTCTTATTAATAGATTTGATCCTTACTTTTTTTCCAAAGAAAGGATACATTTCCTTAACAATACCTATCCTTCTCCTATCATTTTTCTCACACTCTTCCTTACTTTTTAAAATTACTTCATCTCCGACTTTCATAATCTTCTCCTCTAACTTTTTACAATGTTTTCATATACTTCTTTTACAAACTTATCCCATCCACTTCTATTTGTTTTCTGTGGAAAAGATGAGTTTTCCGATAATTTTTCTACCCGTTCAATAACTGCATCAAGATTTGGAGCAACTTCATTTTTATAGTTTAACACCCCCTGTTTAACCCTGAGAAGATATCGTCTACTTGCCAGGGGAAATTTAATATCTTTAGAGAGGAATAATTCCTCAAGCTGTAAGCCATACCTCATTGCGTGAGAGACCGCCTTAAAATCAATTCCCTCATTTTTTTCAGCTAATAGTGCTCTCGCACCATACTTTTGAATAAAAGTTTCAAGCTGATTTATAACATAAGGCAATTTAGATGTTTTTTGAATTTTTTTACCACAAACCTGATAAAATTCTTCTGGAACATCTTTACCTGCTGTAACAAATTTAATATGTTCACCTTTTGGGAGACCTTTCCAGATAAATTCCATTGTTCGTGTCTCCCCATACTTCAAAACACTATCCTTAAGATACTTTAATACTTTTCTTGCATCTGAGATCCTACTACCTTTTAAACCGTACTTGCTCGCTTGCTTCCTACAATAACTCACAAGCGCACTAAGGTCTTTTGAATAGAACTTTGATCTTTCACTTTGGATGAAATCATAGAGAGCAGTATTCTTGTAAACAATATTCTCCTCATTACAATGAAGCATATCTATACCAACGGTCTCGCCTTTTAAACACAGGTGGATAAAGTATTGTAAACTATATATTTCAATGTCTGTGTCATCAGCATCATTTTTAATTCCAGGCTCATCTTTTTTAGGAGTAATATTGATGCTTTTAGGACAGTTTTGGAGTAAGATTTGCTCCTTAGATGGTAGGTAGATACCCTTGAAATCTTCATCACTCTCTGGGGTATTAGTACCATAGAGATGACTGCCAAACTTCATAATCATGATGATGTTGTACTCTTTAATTAATTTTTTTAGTTGTTTATTCATTTGTCTTTTCCAATAAATTATTAATTTCTATTTCATCGAATAACGGTATTATTCCAATCTCCCTGCTGAGTGCATCTACCCGCCTAAGATGAATCAGTTCTGAGATCCATGGAGATTCTAAAAGAGATCGAATTTTGCCCCGCCTTTTTAACTGCCCCGATAAAAACCAATGCATCTTCATATGATTCTCTATTAACCAAAGGACTTTTTCATTTTGATATCCAAAACTTTGGAGAATCTCAACACTTAATTTCTCATGTCCATGGATCTCTATCAACTTCCCAACATCATGAAATAAAGCTGCCACCCAGAATTCTTTATCATTAGACTCTTTCCTTGCCCTTATGAATGCCTGTATACTATGATGCAGGGCAGATTCTTCTGGGTGAGACTCATGAGAATCATTACTAAACTGTAAGTTCTTTAACATGTTTATGAGTTTAGAGTATTTCAACATATTCCTTTCTTTTTTAAAGGTTAAAAAGATCTTACTACATTAAAACTTGATTGTCAAGCGTTTAATTCAAATATTATTTGTTTTGCAAAAATATCTTCAGTATTTGATACTTTTTTGTTGTATTTCTGGTAGTGTTGTGAAAATAGGTAGGTTACCTTTTCTTTTTGAACTTGGTATTTTGTTTTATCTGGACTCCAGTGTCCAGCAACATTACAGAGCTTAGAAATAAACTCCTCTTTTCCTTTGATCCAGAGGTTAAATTGTTTGCCCTTTAATATGTGAGCATATCTCTTTGGAGAGATACCTAAAACTTTAGTCAACTTTTGATTTTGTTCTTTGTTACCACTACCAGATGAGGAAACCATCTTTCCATCCTGTTTATAATATAATCCCCCCCCTTAACCCTTTAGTAAACCCAAGAGATTTTGAAACATACTTCCAATCCAACCCCTTTTTAAAGTATGGTTGAGTGTGTAAATTTCCCCACCTGATAACCTTTTTATTATGATCTACTGTGATTTTTAACATTTAATGAAAATCCGTATTATCTTTATTTAAGAGATATTTAGGGTTTAAGACCTTCACCTTCTTCCGACCAAATTTACAAACTTCTTCTGAAACCTTCTCAATTACAATTCCCTCCATAATCTTCTGAGAAGGATCAAGTTGAGATCCAAAATTAAAGTACTCGTGTAGGGAATCCTTAATATATTTCCACGGAATATTATCATCAAGCATAGGAACAGATTTATAGCGCCGTCTTTTGATGAATGTTAATTTTTCTAACGTATTCATATAGTCTGGGTTTTTCACATCATATATAAATAGCTCAGGAAACTCCGTGTATTGATAATTTTTCTGTATACCCGGCCCAACTATTTCACCATAGACTACAACATCTTTTGGTAAACTCTTTAAATTATATTTTCCAACCATTTGTTTATAAAGAGATCTATCATACTTATTATTCTGGAGCTGAACATTACGACTTCCATAAACAAACTCAGAATCTGCATTTTTGTCAAAGACTTTTCTAATCTTATGAAAAATTTGAGCAAAAAAACCAGAGATATCCCTCTTTACATATCCTGCCCTAAAAGATGTGCCATGAAGTTTCTCGGTAATACTGACAATATCATCATCATCAAAAATTCCTTTACGGTTTTGAAGATGATTCATATCAAAGTATTTATCAAAATTACGGTTTTGTCGTTTTTTTGTTTTCTGCCCTGTCTTCCCTTGAGAAGATCCGTTAACTGGGGGTTCATATTTACGGCACCCAAGAGACTTCATGAGATCCCCTTCCCAACTCCCCATGCTAAAGTGTTTCTTTAATTCTGAGAGTGGACAGAGGATACCATAAGATACAACTCCTCTGATCTTGGCAGCCCTAATTCTACCTTTAGATAATTTTATTTTACTACCACCAAGGAGAATATCCTCTATCTTTTCATCTACAACACAATCAACAGGAAAGTGTACAACTTTGTCCCCAGGTTTGAAGGAATTCTTACCAACAATAATGGGCCAATCAAAAATATCGGTGAAGGCTATCGCAAGTCTCTCCGCATTATCATGTGATTCAATCCGCTCAATCTTCTGGGTTATAATTTTCATTTCTGCCATTTTAAACTCCTCCTTTAATGATTAGGGTGGGCAAGAAGCCCCTTAACTATGACCTCTAAATTCCCACCCTTTTTATGTATTATACTAAAACAACTTTAAGATGTCAAGGACTTTTTTACTCGACCCCTAATCTCCTCAAGGGTTTGATCAACCAACAACTTTCCATCCCTGAATACCGGGACAAGTAAGTCTTTATCTTCAATAAGAGCTTTCCCCAAGGCATCTAAACCATCAACAAGGGTTAACACCCCCTCATCACTATGAACCACAGCAACCATCCCTCTCTGTGATTTCTTTACCCCACTATCAGTCTTAGGATTTTTACTTAAAAGTTTTTCACCGCTTTTCATGAGTGCATACGTACTCTTGAATGCCATCCCAAAAGTATCCCTGGTATGATAGGCATAACTATAACTTCCAACCCCGAGTACAATATTTGTGCTGGCGAAACCTTTATTTTTCAACTTTTGACAGATAAGTCTTGCTCTCTCCGTGGTTATACTATCCCCATAAATAGCTCCAATGTGTTCATCAAGAACTTTATATCCCAGTTCATTAGTTATCCCACCAAAGATATCCCACAGGACTTCAATTAAGCCCTTTTCAACTGCTGTGGGGATAATTTCTTTAAAGATAATTTTAGGGGAATCATACATATCAAGAAAATAATATTGTTTATCATATCGGTTCCATTCAAGATTTGTAACAGTTGCTTCATAGTACTTTCCATTGACAAGATATTTACAAGACCATTCATCCGGCCCAATCTCTCCATGCGGGGTATCATCTTGAACCTCTTCTCTGAGAGATTCCCAGAAAATATTACCATCAACTTCATCATCTTCATCAATCCATTCTGAAAGATCATAATACTCATCGAGTGTACCACAAATGATATCAACAGGATCTCCAGAATCAGGTCTGACAACAAACTTACCATCTCTCTTCATGATTGTGTTTTTTAAAGATGGGAGTACTTCAGTTACATTTTTCCAGAAATCATTTGTATCCAACACCATACTCAAGAGACCTGTTGGATAAACTTCTGTAATCATTCTTTTGATGGTGGCTGTTTCATCCTCATCTTCTGGCATATTTGCACACTGAACAGAATGTTCTGTAGCAGGGATACTTCCACCAATACCACAATTTTCTATAACACCGCTATAATTGTCTTTAAGATAAAACAGTGATGGAATACAATCTGTCCCATTAAATGAAAGAAGGTGTCCACACCCTGCTTTTGCAGCATGTTCATAGCCACACATTCCTCTCATTGAAAAATCATGTGCCTGAAACTCAACACCGTCAATACTCCCAGTGGTTTCAACAGCGAAACCATTAAGAATTTTTCGGTATTCTCTTGCAATTGTGGATGTAGTGATTGCGCTCCAGGTTTCTGTGGAGATAAGAGTTTCAAGTGCATTTGTCAACCAAAAAAATTCAGGGTGAGTATTTTTGATGGTAAAACTCGGTACTCTGAGAGGGACATCGGTTCCTTCCAACAGAGCACTTATTTCTAAAGGAAGATAGCCTATAACCCACAATCTCTCTATGTGAGAAAGATCTGGATTTATAATACCAAGACCACCCTCAATTGCCTCTCGATTTTCCTCAAGGACTTCGTGAATATCTCGATTAAAGAAATTTTCTCGGAAATAAGTAATAAGAATATCTTTTATAAAACCTTGTAGTCCAAAGAAGATTGTTGAGTTAATACCATCAATTCTTGAGTTTCTGCAAGTCCAGGTTGAATAAATAATTTTTGTGTCTTCTGGGTACTGATCTTTGTGACCAACTTTATAAAAGTCACAAAGCATTGTTGGATTTAGTTTCATTATATTACCTCCAATATAATTTTTGAATTTTTTGGAAGGATGGTAATCTTAACCTTATTTTCCGGTGACGGTTTTGACCACCTATCACCATTCCCTAAAAGAATAACATTTTTATACATATCACAAATGACAAATTCTCCCTTATGAAACGGAGCATCTAAGGCTATCCTTCCTATTTGACCCTATTGCATCTCACAAATTGGGATTGTTACCTCTACACTTTCTGTTGTTACTTTATTCATCTCTCTCTCTCTCCTTTTTATTCAATTAAATTTCGTTGATCAACAATTGATCATTTGCTCTTGTTATATCAATTATACTGTCAGTTGTCAAGACCTTTTTTATTAAACCAGAAGAAAAAACTTCTCCTTTTAAGATACTTTCTTCTGCATGAGCAACAATTAGGTATATATTCCCGGCTCCTAATTTTTTTAAAGCTTTTGCTGCATGAATAAATGTACCACCATAAGAACTTAAATCATCTAAAATTACAACTGTTTTATTTTTTACCTTTTCTTGTATTGATCCAATGATATCATATCTCTCTATATGACCTATCTCTTTGTTCCTAACTTTATTCCCCACAAGATTTGGGTATCTACCTGTATAATATCGTTTTTGTGCCCCTGCATCTGGATAAAAAACAAAGTCAGGCTTGGCAATAGACTTTTCAAAGTGACAAAATAATTCCATTGTCGTGTTTATAACGAGACATCGATCCAGTAGAGCTGGAGTTACATCAGAATGTGGTTCATGAATGACAACTCTACTAAAATGAAGGTAATTAATAAACTTACATAAACTCTTTAGAGTAAAGAGATCCCCACCAACTTGGCGATCCATCCTTGAGTATGGGAAGTATAAAATTGAAAGGAAAACTTCTCCCCTTCCATGATCATCAAGGTAATGTTTAAGAAACATTAAGTTGATAAAATCCTGATCACTTTCCCATTTTAAGGTGATATAATTTTTATTTTCTAACCATGGAATTTTAATCTTTTGTTCACCATTTGGGAACATAGTTATTTTAAGTTTTGTTTCATTTACGAGTATCACAGCTCTTTCCTCTACTTAAACGGTTTTGTAGATACAGAGTATCTATTACCAATGATTTTCTTAAAAACTATGGTTCTTAACCTTCCACAAACAATAATTTCCGTCCCAAGTGTATCAATTGTTTCCTCACATTGCCTTTTTGTCATAGTTGTCTTATTTAATGGAGCAGAAAATAACCAATCAATCTTACTTTTTAAGTTAGGAACCATAATTCCTCTCCCTCTATTAGATGCTTAAAACTCCTCTCCATACCACGATGAAAACAATATATCATAGGCAAAAAGAGAAGTCAAGGTTTTTATTTCATTAAATAATTAAAATGGAATTTCATTAGGGTCAAATCCCTCTGTACTCGGTTCTTTAGAAACTTTTTGTGCCCCTTCCTCTTTAGTATGGGTAGTAGGGGTGCTCCAGGCAGTTACTAAGGCAGGAAGTTGGATTGTAAGGATATCCGCAGCAATTGCTTTTACCTTATCAATCTTTTTTCCCTCTCTACACCCAGCCAAGATAGCCAGACCAATTGATGCACCATTTGCTTTTGGAAAAAGTTCTTTGATCTCTTCATTGATAACCTTTAAAGCAAGTTGAGTTTCAAGTGCTTTTGGAGAATTACTTTTATTATTTAAAAGAATCATACTCCCATTAAAAGCATTCCCCTGTAAGGCCCCAACAGAATTATATGCTAATGAAGTTGATTTTCCAGATTCATCACTCCTCTTTTTATCTCCAAAAAAGTAAACTTTCTGATCACATTCAACAAGTTTTAATGCCCGAATACTTGAAGTTTCAATATTAATATATGTTTTTCCATCAGCGCCCTGATTTTTGGCATACATGAAAGTAAGAGTGCTCCCATCCCAGATATCCACATATTTATCACCCTTCTTAATTTGATAAATAAGATCATATCCCTCTCTAAATTTTCTGTGTCCCACAGTAATCCATTGGGCATGAAGTTCTGGGATTTTGAAAGCAACTGTATGCGTTTTATCAATATTAAATTGCTCTCCCTTATACTCACCAGAAGGTACTTTCTGAGTTTTAATGTGGGGTTTAATATCAAAAATTCCAATCCGTTCTACAACACCTGTAAACTGTTGATCATAGTCAATAGCCATTATTATTCTCCTTGTTTAGTTTAACATAATATCAGTTTCATACTGATTTTTATACAAAATACTACCAATTCCACTGCTCATCTCTATTGCAGCATTATCTTCTTCATAACTCTCTATTCGATCTAAAATACTATAAATTACTTCCATCTCATTTTTTATCTCTCCCACAAATGTATAAAATAAGCCACATACAATTATGGTGGAAAAAAGATTGAAATGTTTATCTATCCATGTAACCTTTTCAAATGTAATATACATTATTTTCCTCCATAACCATTTGTTACAGGGGTAAGATTAATTAAACCGGTTTCCTGATCCATTTGAAATTGGTCAGCAACACCCAATTTACCGATAGTTCTATTCTTCAATACTGTCAGCCTGACATCTGACCTCTCCCTTTCAGGCGTTAATAACATATCAAGTCCGATAACATTCCAACTTAACTGCTCCAAACTTGCACTTCCTCGTAAGTGTTCTTTCCTAACATTAATCCATTTCGGTTCTTTTAAGTCCGACAGTTTTCCTATTTCTGTCTGGGCTTGTCTACTTAAATGAGATACGGCAAAGCACCCCACTCTTGTTTGCGCCATAAATGCTGCGAGTTCAGTCATCATTAAGTCAATAAGCCTCCTTTCATTGTCAACTAATGATCCACTACTCATCATAGATAAATGATCAAAAATGATATATCCACAACCACTTGCATAGTAAAGACTTTTAAATGTTTGCATGAGATCTTTTACTTTCATACTTCCAAAAACATCCAAGAAGAAAAATCTATCTTTAGCCCAATCATATGCCTCTTTAAATTCATCTCTTGTACAGAAGTCTAATGGCTTGAATACAAATTTATAATAATTTTTTTGTAAGCGTCTTGCAATCATCCGTAAGAGTGTTTCCCCAGATGTTTCTTCAAGAAAAATAAGTGCTACCTTTTCTTTAGTTTTTTCAGCGAGTTTATACGCAATTTCAGATGCTGCTACGGTTTTACCAACGCCCGACATAGCGGTCAGGATTGTAAGTTCACTTTTTCTGATTCCCCACAACTTATCCATCAAAAGTGGAAACGAATCAACATACACACCCCTTTCCTTTGGTTTAAGAAGTGATTCCATTTCAATTTCCGCCCCAGTAATTACTTTTTCAGCAGAGAATGGAATAATATCCCAAAGAAGTTGTTGATTAAGGTCATCTGGCCTCCCTTTTTGAAGAAAGTCCGAACAATCATTTATATTATCATACCATTCAGTTACAAAAACCCTATCACAATTTTCAATGAGAAATGCACCAACAGCCTGAGTTGCTTCTCTACCCTTCATACCGGGATTAACCCTCGACTTTTCTTGAGTTGTTAACTCATCATTATCAAAAGCCAGCCTAAACTCATCATAATTTGCTACAAAATTGGGGTTATGAGCTAAATGATCAACAGCATGAACCGTCCCACATCCAATACTAACAACTGCCGGTTTAAATTGTTTATACTCTTCTTTTAGATTATCATGTAGAGATTGATAGGCAGATAAAGCATCCACTTCGCCCTCACAGATAAATAACATTTTAGCCTTAGTTCGTGCTTTGGATTGACCAAAAAGTTGAGAGCTTACTCCAACATGACCAATGGCATAAAAGTGTCCTGGTTCAGCCTTATCCTTTTCTAAATCTTTAACTTTGTAACCAGTTAACTTTCCAGATTGATTATAATAAGGAAAATAAATTTTCTCAAGTTTTTCTGGGCCAAGCTCTTCACTAATCTTACATTTAACCCCAAATCTCTCAAGGGTTTCCTTCCTTAATCCTCTCTCCTCCCAATCATGCGAATCATAATATTTAATATCCTTTAAAGTTTCTTGGGGGATATAGTCTGGTCGTGGTTTTGAATGATCAATATACTTTTTTTTCATAGGACTCCATTGATTTTCTTCAATCTTATTATATTGTGACATCCTTCTCCTCTTCATAACAAATTGCTACTCTATATTAGTTTAATCTCTCCCAATGATAACCCCCCACTGTTTTCCGTGCACCCTTAAAGATTTGACCAATTTTTGATCCATCGTGATGTCCGATAGACTGACCGGCCTTTATCATTGAAGGAAATTCTTCCCCCGTTTCAACACATCTAACCTTTATTCGCACCCTTTTACAGGTTTTGAGTGGAATCTCAGGTGGCCCGTCATCTGTATAATACCAATGAAATCCCCCCATACAGCCACCGCTTAAGATCGCTCGGCTTAAGTGCGAGTTTGAGATAGGAATATCTATTATTGATTTGAACACCTCACCCGTTTCAACACATGTTACAGATCTACTGGCTGGATGATCTTCACCTGTTGGATAATAACGATTAGCAATTTTTCTTTTTGGTTCATCCGAATGAATTTTACCATAATTTGGGTTATCCTTTCCCTCATATTTTCCCCTTTTCATATTAGATTGTAATTTCTTTTCCTCTGCGCTAACTGGGCCTTTCCGATTCCCACCCTTAATAATATTATAATACATCAAATCTTTTACAATATCATTGGGAACCATTATAGCTTCATACTCATACGCCTGTTTTTCAAGATGAAAAACTTTTAAAATCCTTCTTTCAAAGTTTTCCTTACCATATTTTTTAATAGCGGATAGTAATGCCTTTCCACTGCCAAGATATCCATCATCAATCTTTATAAAACCATGAACACCAATATACAACTTATTATTGACTTTACATTTTGTTTCATAAACCATATATCGTTTCTGTCTTCTCCACCACACCCTCATTTTTCTTTCTTCACTCGTTTTAATTTCATGACATTTTTTGCAAGAACAAACAGGCTCTATATCTGATAAAAACATTCTTTTAAAAATAGTTGGAATATCCATAAATTTTGCAGCGGAAAATACTGGGACAACGCATTCAATATGCTCCACCTCTGCCTTATAAGAAGGAATTGCCTTTCCACAATAATAACACCCCACCATTTTTCCACCACGAACACCTTTTATATTTTTAAGGATGGCGTTATCTTTGATCCTTTTTATAATTGGTCCTGTGGAGAATTTTCTTCGAAGAGCTGATGTACATAAGCTTATAAAATCTATTTGTTTAAGCTTTTTTTTCATTTTTATCCTCTACCTCCTCGTAACACCCTGGTTTATCAACGAAAGTGCAAATAGGTGCATCCACACTCCCCCACCATGCAGCAGCTTCCCTTCTTATCTCCTCGGTCAAAGCTCTTCCACATACATCCTTATGTACACAGTCGTTAAAAAAGCCACAAAAGGTCATATCCTGATAACAAATCATTCTTTTACCCTCCACATTTCTTCATCTATTTGATTCCACAATTTATTCCCACAATCATCAGAATATTCATATTCACCAGTATTCGCTTTCTCAACAAATGTGGTAGGAACATTCAACATACACCACAAACTTTCAAGTTCTTCTTTGGAAGAGATCTTAAGATTAAAAGACTTAAAGGGTTTCTTTATTTTTTCAAGAAAACCTTTTTCAATAAACCAATCTTTATACTCCAACAAAGTTGTAAAAGAACTAAAAAACTCCCAAGAATGAATTAAAAGATTAGGGGATAAATTTCTATCTTCAAATTCTTTCATAAGATCCCACACTTCTCCTTTAGAATTGCAGGGACTTTGTTCAAGAATATCTTTGATTGTGAAGGATTTTATTACTTTATAATCATTTTTCACGGATTCAAATCGATATTCATAGAAAAAACCACTGTCACAATATTCTTTTATCCTTATTCCTGCTGGATCACCAGGCACTAATTCTGTTACAGTATAAATTCCATTTTGTTTCAAAAGACTCGAATTTTCTATACACCTAATCTTTTCCCCAACCTTAAACTGATTTTCTTTAGATTCTTTTATAATCAAGCCTCCTTCACCTATAAGATATTCATATTCACCAGTATCCACTAAATACACTATCGGATTACCATCTTCATGTAAAGTAAATCCCATAACTTTACCCTCTAAATTAGGAGTAGGATTATTATCATTTACGTATTTAGTTGCATTCAATTTTTCTGCAAAAGAATTATATGTACTATAACACTCACCCACCTTTTTAATGATAACCTTCTCCCCAACTTTAAACTTATTCATTTCTTTTTCCTTAATTAAATCTTTATAATAATTATCCTTTGAATCCTCTATTGCTTGAATCTTCATTCCCCCATAAATACTCATAA
>Ga0233412_10001318_pt1 | contig 13159 bp, 4 predicted proteins | sample Na_anoxic_4_MG_FD_180667 | JGI IMG/M metagenome (GOLD analysis project Ga0233412, IMG submission 180667) | Seawater microbial communities from Saanich Inlet, British Columbia, Canada - Na_anoxic_4_MG | ecosystem: Environmental > Aquatic > Marine > Inlet | place: Canada: British Columbia... | reverse complement strand
TATACTGGTTAAGTAACGGAGCACTGTACACTGATATTGTGCCAGAAGCCGGAATAACAATTACAACTGATATTGATAACTATGGTTTTGGTACTAATATTATCAACAGAGAGGCAACCATAGGTGCAAAGATTGGTAATGGATTAAAATTTGACGCAAACAGTGCAATTGAAATTAATTTTGCTGACATCTCCACATGTGATATTCAGGAAGGCACAGGATGCGACAGTTTGTACTTCACAAATGAACGCGTTTTTGAAATGTTGAAAGCTAGTGTTGACCCCTCAAATGTGTCTGGCTTGGAAGCCAATGAAACTGGACCAGATGATTATCAATTAAGAATTCACGGTGGACCACAGCGAGTAGTGGGCACAATTGATACAGCATTAGACAGTCCTATTAGCATAATACAAAACCGCACTAACACAGATGTTTATGGATTTGGCATAGTAGAAATTGACTTTAATCTGGGTCCCGAGAAACAATCAGATGGTATTACTGGTATACCAGCAGGCACCGGCCTTAAAAATACCAATGGTGAAATAGGACTTGATTGGTTGGGAGTTGCTGATAATCTATATACAAATGATGTATCCAAGGTATCTAATTTAACAGGGGGCTTAGTAGGCCAGATTGGCATAGCCAGAGTAAATAATCCTGAAAGCTCAGACCCTGCCACACATTTATTATATGTAAAATCCATTGATACCATAGGCGGTGGATCAGTAGATAATTTGGTATTTAGAAATCGTGATAACCAAATGGTAGCAGGCAGTGGTTTAATAAATTTTGGCGCATCTAACTATAATGATCCTTATTATTGGAAGGTAGGCTACAGAAATGCAGATAGCCCTAAATTTAATTCTCAGGGAGCTATATGGCACAAGGGAAACATGCATTTACTTGCAGACACGTCGAATCGTCCCGGCAGTTTAAGCGCTTCGGGTGATGTCACAGCCTTTAGAGTAACACAAACCTCTGATGAGCGTTTAAAGAAAAATATTTCAACTATAGAAAATGGCTTGCAAAAAGTCAATGAAATGCGTGGCGTAAGCTACAAGCTTAAACGAGATGACACTGATCACGTGGGCGTTATAGCACAGGAAATAGAAAAGATCGTACCAGAAGTTGTCACAGATGATACCGAAGGCATGAAGTCTGTAAACTATGGCGCTTTGGTTGGTGTGCTTATTGAAGCTGTTAAAGAACTTGCCCAGGAAGTGGAAACTCTCAAAGCTAAGTTAGGGGACTAATAATGTCTCAGACGCCTGGCCGGCTTTATGACGAAAGATTAACTAACGTTGGTACCTGGACTGGCCCGTGCTACGATACTAGTTGCGCAGGCGACGCGGCTTTGGCAGGTACGAAATATATAAAGGATTGCGATGGCAGCCAAGGCACCAATGGTCCTGTGCCAGATTCGAACTTTAGTGTAGGTAATTTTCCTAACAATGTAGAAGTCAAGCCAGACGGCACAGTATACAGATATTTTATATACGGTACAGAAACTTATATTGATAGTTATTGTAACAATCCTGGTATTACAATTGCCAAATATAACTCGTTAAGTGATGATCTCAAAAAGAATTATTGTGGAGAACCCATAGGTGGTAAACACTATCTATCATCTCCCAACTGTGGTTTCGTCAGACAAGTTAGCAGACCCATTGGCGCAGATGTTTGGAATCCAGTGCAAGAACCGCCTCCACAACCTGATTGTCCGGCAACAGGAGTATCTCAGGGCGAAATAACTGTGACTGGTACTACTGGTGGCAGTGTTTTTGGAAGTGGACCGTATACTCTAAACAGTGATATAGATACAGCAGCAGTTCATGCTGGACTTATAACTCCTGGCACAACGGCAGTAATAGTTAAAAAATCTGCTAGCCCAGATCGTATATCTAATTTTCCAGGAAGCACACGTAACGGAGTTACAAGCTTGGCCAGTAGTAATACCTTTACTGGAGTCATTGACGAGTTAGAAATCGTCGATGCCGGCCCACTGGGAAGTACATCCATAGATATTACTCCCTTGAACGTATCAGGTTCAGGCGCAGACATTGCAGTAACTACAAATTCGTCAGGCCTAATTAATGACACAATTATATATGGTGGCGGTAGCGAATATCAGGTGGGAGATACATTTTTAGTTGAAGCATTGACGTTTGGATCTGGCACAACTGGAAAACTCAGAGTATCCAAAGTAAAGACTCAAACAGGTGGCGCAGGGTGTGGCATCAATATTGAACTAGTGAGAATAATTAGCGGTCCAGGTGACAACGGCAATAGCTGCGATTCAGAATCCAACAAAACAACTATGCAGATTACCGTAGAAAATGGTGATACCAGAGGCAGCGTTTCCACTGTACAGCTCATAACGCCATATCCACCATCTGAGTACTTGGCATCATATCCTGCAGGTGGATTAAATTCCGGCAGTCTTAATACTTCCACTAGTGAGCAACAAAACTGGTATAAAAGTTGCCCACTGGTAGATTACCAGAGCTACGATAGTCAAACTGGTGCGTTATGTGATAACATAGCAGGAATTCCCTATGTGTGGACACAAATATCTGGACCTAGCAATGGTGAATCCAATCAGAATATGTTTACCCTGGGTCATAATATCAAATATTATAATAATGTAACTGACAAGACTGGTTGTCTGGGCGGTTCAGATTGTAATCCTAATTCAGTAGCAGAGCCTGGACGCCGTCACATAAATTGGTATGTGTATGATATTCCAGGACCTGGCATAGGCAAAGGATCTCCCTTACAGGGAGGATCAGGTTTTGCCATTGGCGATGTTTTTGAATTAAGGCCTGCATCGTCATCTGTGCCTCTGTATGCCGATAATAAATTTGCTAAAATTCAAGTAACTAGTTTATATGACACTTTTAGTACAAGTCAGTCTACGCTAGATTATGTTGTGGAGTCAGACGTAGGTTTAGCATACAGTATAGAATCTGGATTGGAAAATATAATTATATCCATGGTAAGGTCAGTTGATACTGCTAGCACGGGTGATCAAGTGTTAAGTGAAGCGGCTACTGTTACCCTGGCCATGTTTGAAGATTCTCTGGGAAGAGGTCCACAGCCTGTGGAATTTCAGCAATACACCAGAGCTGTTTACCTCAATGGTGGTTCTCTGAGCGCAGAAGTCAGAGCAGATTTTAATCAAGAATATAGTGCCTATTTAAATTATAGTCCAGAAATAATATCATGTGGATCGCAATATGGCGGTGAAGAATTTGTGGAAGAGAATCCAGACGGCACTGGCGACGGCAATGATTTTAATCCTGGTGGCACAGGCACTGGTGTCAGTGGAGGTGACACTATCGACGGCGACATTTCTAATTTAGATTGTAGATTTGATAAAAATGATTTTTATCGCGGCACAAACGGATCATCCAATGGACAAATAGATCTCAATGAACTATGGAATTTCTTTGGCAGACCTAAAAATAATACACAATCAGTGTGTCCCAGACCTAATAGTGGCCTTGCTCAGGATAACGAACCAGATATTTCAGACTTCGCTGGTTTGCGATTACAAAGATGGATCCCTTGTCCAGCAAATAACGAAACAGCAGTTCGATGTGTTAATGAATCAATTTCAGACGACATTGCAACATACGAAAAAGCTGGTAGAATTACTTGGCGCAATGGACAAACTAAAATTGGAAACTTATTCAAGAGCTCATCGAATAGTGTTGCAAATGCAATTAACAGTGAATATTTAAAATTATTTGGTAGGCCTGCAGAACAATCTGGATTAAATTACTGGTACAATGACGTTGCTACTTATGGACTACAAAAAACACTTAGTAATATTGCATACGCTGGCAGGCCTGAAGCATCTCGTGGTGGTGTTCTCCGTATAGAAAAATATTGTGATTATACTGCTCCAGTAACCAGATTTGAACTCAATTCAGTACCACTTGCAGATAGGGGCACAGTGGAAGAAGTTGTTGTGCCTTGTCAGGGTGATAACTGTGCTAATCAGGTAATAACTACTGATATTGCAACATACAATTTTCAAGGTCTTATAACATGGAATGATGGATTTCAGAGAGTGGGCAACTGGGTCAAGAATACTTCAGACTCCATAGCTAATCAAATTAATAATGTATTTTTAACAAAGCTTGGCAGACCAGCTGAGCAAACTGGCATGGAATTTTGGTGGCAATCTGCAAATGGTCCACGCGGACTTGAACAAACATTGCTTGATTTAGCATTCGATATAGATAATAATGCCACTGAGGAATTAACCAGAGGTTTTCCCAAAAGCAATAATACTGCTAGTACACCAGTGGAATTATATTGTTCCTGGGCTAATACAGGATCTAGTATAAATCTAGGATTTTTTATTAATACCAGAGTTGCGCCTTGGTGGGGGACACAGTATTTAGAAGCACCCAGTCTGTCTACCTCCAAAGCTTCAGACACAATATACATGGTTAACGTTCCAGTGTCACAAAACGATGTTTATACACTAAAAGCACAGCCCAGAGTAGATGCAAATAACAAAACATTTTTTGAGGTAACTGGTGACATTGTGTGGCCTTCCATACAAGGCAAAGGCCTTTCTGGGGAACCTACCATAGTTCCCAGAGCTATATCAACAGTATCATGGTTTAAATATGATGCAAGTAATCAATTATATCAACCACAAGCCAGCAGCAAGGTATCAAACTCAGGAAGTCTGGTTACAGGAGTTTCAGGGCAATTTAGGACTACACTTACACCAGCAGGTACATCAACTATAACAGATACTGCGGCAAATAGTCTGGATTTCAACCAAACCGGAGATTATTATGTTTGTAAAATACTAATAGATAACACTCCAGATAATCCTAAATCACCAGGAGCAACTGTACCAAACTTTGGTGGTGTAGTTAGTAATGATGCAAGCTATAAAAATCCTGCCAGACGTAGTAAACTACTATTGAACACAGTTTTATGTAATGACATAGATATAACGTGTGGCGGCAGTAGTATAATTAATGCACAAATAAACGATCCTGTTACTATAACATTTGGTATGACCCTTACATCGCCCTGTCTGAGCTATCAATCTGGGACTGCTACAGTGAGCATCAGAAGAGTATGGACTGGTACACATACCACTGCTCAAGCAGTACAAGCAAATAAATGGATAATAGAGAAGCAGTCAGTTACAATACCCAAAACGAATTCAGGTGTAAGCCAGATACGGTATGACTTGACAGTACCTACAGACAAGGAAAATTATCTCAATGACGACGGTGATTGGAAATATTATGCCTATTGGGATATAGATTTTACTGGCATAGAGTGTTTGGCAGATGCTTGGAATATGACAGGTCCAGAATTTTGTAATCCAAACCTGTCTGAAATATATTGTCAGCAACAACAATCTTGTGGTGGGGGTTCTGCCAGCGACTTTACATTTGGCGGTGTTTTAAATAAATGCGATCGCTGCTGCGGACCAGTGTTTGATGATTCCTTTGATTGCAGAGTATTCCGTAACGAAGGAGGTTGCGAAAGCAAGTGCAATAACCTAACTAGCGAATATATTTCTCCCTACGGACTAGGATGTGAGTGTCCACAATGTGAGCAAAATGTTGAAGTAAAAATTGAGGATGCGACCAAGTGTGGGGTAATGGGCGTACCCAACCAATACGAAGATGGCGGTCCTGGTCCCAATAACGCTAAAATTAGAATTGCAGGTATAGGGAATGCGTACATAGACCAACCCTCTCAGGTTCCTGTCACCATAGCACAGAATGATTTGAATAATGGCAATCTACAATTTGAATCAGAAGCCTGGGTATATTTAAGATTACAGCAAAATGAAGAAGGCACAGTAACACTAGGCAACGACGCAGCTATTGACATTTTAAGTGACGGTAGTGTAAGTTGTGATGAAACAGTATTCACGCAGATAGAATGGTATGTACAATATTTTTATAAAAATGGCACTCAGTCTGTCAGACAAAATTTAGCTGTTTCAGGCGGTGGTAGTCAGTCCGACAGTTATTTGGCAAAATATAACCCGTCAGCTGGTACTAATACAGTAGCAATGCCATATGCTGGCGAAGTTGGATCTAAGGGAAACATTAGTAAGAAAAGTGTATCAGGAAGTTTTACACTGGGTTACGACATAGCCACAGTAAATTCAGTCAAAGTATTTGCTCAGATTTCCAGCACAAACGATTATTTTGGTGCCAGTAGATATCATCCACCGCCCAATGGATATCAGGATTCAGATTTTGGCACAGATAATACAATTACTAGCACCAGAGTGGGATCCAAGAGCGTGTTTGAAATTGCACATTTTACAGTAGAAAATAATGTGGAAGTACCATCGTTCCCTGCTAGCATTGGAACAAACTGCCCTCCAGCGCAGGTGGAATTTACCGAGACTGGCCAGGTACTTGTAGAAGCTTCTTCACCAAACACTCTGGGTATTTTTACTGTAGATTGGGGCAACATACCAGAAAATCAGCAACAATCTCTGGATATATTGTGGTATGTAAATGGCATCATGGTGAAAAACGGCACACTTAAATTATCAGGTTCGGGCTCAAGTTTAAATGTCAGACCTTATCTGGAGGATCCCGAAACAACATATGTAATAAAATATTTTATTGTTGCTAGCCCAGAAAGCAAGGCATCCTGGAAAACTATTAATTACAATGATCCTACATATAGTAACACAGGATCATGGCAGATCACTACATCATCAAATAATAATAAGCTGCCAGTGGAACAGTCATACAGAATTCCCGTGGGAAATCGTTGGCAAACTATCATGGCAAGTGGTAGTTGTTCTGTAACTACAAGCAAAGCTGGCGAGGCTTTAGTAATTCCCAGACCTGCTGGAAGTATTTTCATAGATCCCAAAACTGAACCACGCAAGCAAATTGGCAGTACTCCCCCGTACTTTATGGTGGGACAATTAAATGTGAGGCTTACCAATGAGGGAGCCTACCCCACCCCGCCAGGAAAACAACAATTAACTGGCACAACATCATATCAGTGGTACACCAATGGTCAAGCTATCAGTGGAGCCACTGGCCCGTCACTATCTGGTATTCCACTCAGGGAAGAAGAATATTATTGTTTAGTAAAATATACTGCATCAGTTCCACCGGGTGTGGATGTAGTTGAAAACCCCACAGAGAAAGCTATTATTATTGTAACTCCAGATGAAGAGCTTGAGTTATGTTCTGACGGTACCTTCTCGCCTAAGTGGGATAACAGAGTTAATTGCCCTGTGGATCCCGTAGATCCCTGCCCCACTAAAAGCGACTTGACAGTGGTCACAAACGAAACTGCATTTTCTCCCAGAGGAACACAAACATTAGATAACGGCGAGGATCTATTTGCGCAAATAGCAATCAGAATATTAACTCCAGATGCATTTAAAAATGGTTTAAAATTAAGATCTGGTAGTGCAACAGTTTGGGCCAACCAGTCAGATTTACAAAAAGTAATATTGACTGGAAATGTAACTAATACCAAATCCACATTTAAATCAACGTCTTTTAAATTGCCCAAGGATAATGTTAAATCCAATGTATCTAAATCATATCAGGCTACTTATACACTTATCTTTGAGTGTATCCAGGGTGGAGATGATATAATCATAAATGGTAGCATTGGGGGTTTAACTGTAAATTGGGTAGGCATCCAGGGAGGCGACACTATTGAAGCGCCATCCTGCCAATATGCTGGCACGTTCTCAAGCGCAACTGGTTGTGGTAGCTATGTGTCTGGTGTCAGAGATGTAAATAATAATTTTAGATGGGAAGCAGTAACAAAACTAAATAGCGTGAACCCAGCAGACTGGGATCCCAGAGGACCAGTAACTGCTAATAATCCCATTACTAATTGTAGTTTATGTCCAGCTCCTGCTTGCCCTTCAGTTAATATCACAGGTTTTACTATAAGTCCACAAAATCCTAAAACTGGTGATTCAGTAACTGTCCAGACAAAATACACTATCAATAAAATAACAGACAAGTTTAATTACACTCAAGACAGTAGCGCATTTAAAATTGGTGGTTCTGGTGTGACTGGTCAACCCAGTAACAGCTCAGGCAGATTTGTAATTGGACCTTATACATCAGGTGGCACAAAAGATATTACAATATCATATTCCAATGTGTTCACAGGAACATCACAATATCCTGCATGTGATAATTTACCACAGGCGCCTGATCGTGGCCTGTTGCTGGATTCCAAAACATTCCAATTTAATGTCGAGCAGGGTCTGGTTCCAGATCCCACTGTAAATCCCAGTGTCTCGGCAACGCTCACAGGACCAACCACATTAACAATACCAGTGTGTGGCAGTTCAGTGACTGGAAACTTTGCGATAAATGCTTCTCTTAGTAACAATGGCTGGATAGCCAGTGATACAGAAATCAGATATAACTACGAAGGTAAGTCAAATCAGACTAAAAATACCTTTTCCAGAACATTTACTCAGGAGGGCACTTACAATTTGTCAGCAAGTGCAAGTAAGTATTGGTGCTCACCCGCCATTGATAAACCTTGTACATTTTCAAATACCGGTGGCAGTTACCCCTATGGTAGAAAATTTGCTTCAGATTCTGATGAAATTACAGTGAGGGTTGTTAAAGAGCAAAAAACAGGCACTCCGCCCAGTGTCACTGGTAATGATTTTTTATGTTTTCCTGAATCCTGTGTGGACGATGGTAGTAATCCCTTGGGCATCAGAGTTACTGTTTCAGCACAGGTAAACAATGGCACTGGTGACTATGCAGCTACAAGCTACACTGCCAATGGCTCAAAATGGAATTTAAATTCAAGTAATACCAGAACTACTAAAAATACGTTTTGGATGAAAGGCGGAACCTCCCAGACTGCGCAAGCCTCTGTGACTTTTGGACAAAATTGCGGACCTGATGTGACAGCAGTATCAAATACAGTTACTATTACAGTTACAAATAAGAACACACCATCTGATCCAAGTGGTCCTAATAATCCATTTAATTGATAAATTAAATAGTGCTAATCAGATAAATAGTTAAAATAGGAAAGTTTATGCCATTTTATATTCATAACAGCGATTCTAGTGTAAACATTGTTATTCCAGACGGAGTAGTAGACACCACTAGTTACAGTCTTAGCCTAATAGGCCGCAATGTCGCTGACTATGGGCAATACTTTGCTGAAAATACTATTCTCCAGTTAGAGAACTTTGCCAGTATTGCTGCCCCCACACCAGATAACCTGCTCATAGGTCAGCAATGGTTTGACAAGGGCGACAACATCATGCGTGTTTGGGACGGTACTCAGTGGAAAGCACAGACTGGTCTCACTGTGGAAAATACATTTCCAGATTCTAGCGGTGGTGACGGTCAAGGTGGCACACCAACACCACCCACTGTGGGATCAGGCTTCTTTAATCAGGAAGACCTAAAACTTTACATCTGGGATGGTGTACAATACTTGCCAGCAGCATACGGCGGTGAGTTTTCAAGTCAGTACAGCAATGACACCACACTTGGTACTCCTAGTCGTTATGGCACCAAGGTACGCAACATATTCTTGGCGAGTACAGAAGGACCCAAAGCAGTAATAGCGTTAGTATATAACAACGATTCAGACGTGGGAAGTGTCAACCAAGGCACAACTCAGACCCAGTATGGCAGAGAAACTATTATTTGCTTGTTCAGCGACCACAAAACTTTTAATATTGACAATACTGCTTCTAGTACTGAAAACGAGCAGATAAATTATTATGAGGAATTGGTGGGTATTGGTGGTATTTGTAGCCTTAATGGTGGCAGAATATTACCAGGCATAAACCTCAGACAATATGGTCAAGAGGGAGGTGGCGAAGCAGAAGTGCCTCAAGCAACTCGCAGTAGATATGCAAATGGTTCAGGTGCTATACTAAATTTAGAACGCGAAAATATCATAGAAGATTTTATTAGTGACCCAGCAGATCCAGCCATACAGGCAGATCTAATCTACTTTAACCAGGTTATTACGACGTCAGAAAGTATTATTCCAGATATTTCAGGACTTACAATTGGTGACTCTAACGATCCATACAGTGCTGGTTACTTTGAAACTCTGGTGTTTAGCAATGTTTCCCCCTACGCAAATAGCATAACATTTGATGGAGATTACTTTTTTCAGGGCGGTAATGTAACCATTGAGACGTTGGTTACAGATAGTATATTAACTACAGAATTAACAACAGGTGCTAACACCATACCAGGTGATATAATTGGTGATTGGACATTTAGTGCCGGAAGTGATTTGACACTCAATGGTGATTTATTACTTGCACCTAGTAGCATATTAACCACCCGTAATATCACAACTGGATCTAATAATACTCCGGGAGATATCACAGGATCCTGGACATTCACTGCTGGCAGTGATTTAAGTTTAACTGGGCAAGCATTTCTTACTGTAAGAAATATTACCACAGGCAGCAACAGTACACCAGGTGATATAACTGGAGATTGGACATTTACATCTGGCAGTGATATAACCATGGTGGGTGGTGATTTAACCATGGATACCGGTGATTTAACAATGACTACTGGTATATTAACAACCACTGAAATTACATCTGGGTCATCGGGTACATCTGGTGATATAACTGGAGATTGGACATTTACATCTGGCAGTGATATAACCATGGTGGGTGGTGATTTAACCATGGATACTGGTACATTAACAACCACTGAAATTACATCTGGGTCGGTGGGTACATCTGGTGATATAACTGGAGATTGGACATTTACATCTGGCAGTGATATAACCATGGTGGGTGGTGATTTGACCATGGATACTGGTACATTAACAACCACTGAAATTACATCTGGGTCGGTGGGTACATCTGGTGAGCTGGAAGGACAATGGACGCTCACTGCTGGAAGTACACTACAGGCAACATACGCGGATTTAGCAGAAAATTTTAAACCAGACTCTGACTATGAGCCAGGTACTGTGGTTAAGATAGGTGGTTCAGAAGAAATTACCTTGTGTACTGATGGATATTGTACAGATGTGTTCGGTGTGATATCAGAAAATCCAGCATATATAATGAATTCAGGCGGTGGTATTCCAGTAGCGCTGCAGGGCAGAACACCAGTAAATCTTACTGGTAATGTTAAAAAAGGACAAAGATTAGTAAGTTCTGGTCAGCCAGGGTATGCCATGGCATTAAAAGAAGATAAATACTATGATCCCAGAACTATCATAGGCAGAGCCCTAGAAGATAGCGATTCAGGAACTGTTATGGCAGTAATAGGAGTTAAGTAAAATGGCGTCAGGAGCTAATGTACCAATTTCAGGCGGTACCGATATGCAGCAGGTTGTGCCTGGTGATACAATTCAACCGGCTGATTTTAATGAAGCCCGAACAAATATAAACAATATTCTTAGTGCGCCAACTAGCGTAACAGATCTCCATGGTCTAAATCAAGGTGGTGTTAGTGTAGGAGCAGCGGCATCTGGAGCAACAGTTTTAGCATTGGGTGCGGCAGGCGCCTTTACTGAACTTCAAAATGATATTCAGGCACTCAATAGTTTTTATGGCGCATCTACCAGACCTGCTATACAAGCAGACATTTTGGTAGGGGACGTAATAGAAGCCAACCAATGGAATGCATTAATGCTTGATACCAAGGATCGTTGGGACGCACCAGTAAAAAATTCTAACTTTAATACAAAAACATATCCTGTCAGTGATACATGGACTACAGCGGGAGACGGTGCTTGGACCGGTACACTAACATCAACTGTCACCTTTACGTGGTCATCAGCAGCAGCGCTTAATGCATGGTTCAACGGTGGTGGTGGAGTTGGCATGGAAGGATCCATAATATATAGTGGATCTGATGCTCAGACATTGTCTTGGCAAACTAGATTGGATAACCTTGGTGATGTATATCTTTTAAAACAATCCACTGTGGCTGGTGCCGGTACTAATGCAGGCAAGGGACAGGTTGATCAGACAACTAATTATGTAACACTCAATACCTATGCAGGGAATACCACATACACTAATGATTGGGCTAACGTTGAATCTAAAGTAAATAATACTGCCACGCCTACGAGCGTTACAGTTAAAATGGTATTTAAGGATTTTGATGATCTATTTCCCGGAGTTGACGAACCTGTTCTGGGCGACACGCGAATTCGTGGAGTTTTAATTACACCAAATACTGCAGGTAGTGGATTTAACTTCCCTGCACCCAGTATTACTCAAACTCCCATCGTAGAAACATAACCACTTTTATACTCCCTAACTCTGACTGACTTGTAAATATCAGCATGTCTGAAAAACTTACAAAAGCGTTGGAGTTCGCTAACTATCGATCAACTCTTAACAATCAACGTGCTATCCTTCGTGCCAAAGCAGAGAGTCTGCTTAGTTACAGCATAGACGGTGGCACATTTACCATTGATCCTGGTCTGATTAGTTTTACAAAACTACTCATGGACGAAGGCATGGAAACCGCAGTGCTAATTGATATCTATGATAACCCTATTAGTGTAGACCTGGAAGATTTCTACTCAGAGATCATCAGTAGATATGTGGAAGCCACTAACGATTATCACGCAGAGTATGGCAAGTTATCCAAAGCCCGTAGCGTAAAGAGCATCCTGGATATTTCAGATGAATAAAGGCGTTCTGATGTTTGCTCACAATAACAGTGAGATAGACTACTTCAGAATGGCTGTGGTAAATGCTCTGCTAGTTAAAAGACATCTGGGTGTACCGGTATGTGTAGTAACTGACCGTGATAGTTATGCCTTTGCGTCAGAGACCCTGGGTAATGAAATAATTGACTCTGCCATCGACATTATAAAGTATACTGATACTGATCATAACTTTCGCAGACAGAATACAAAAATTTATCGAGATACAGTACATACACAAAAAAAATTGCCCTTTTATAATTTAGATCGTTGCGAAGCTTATGACCTATCTCCATTCGATCAGACAATACTCATCGACACTGATTATCTGATATTATCAGACACACTAAATGCGTGTTGGGGTAGTAATAATAACTTTATGATGAATTATGACTGGCAGGACATAAATTTTTCTCGCAAACTGCCTCTGGATAGAATTACACCAGCGGGCATAACAATGTACTGGGCTACGGTTGTT
>Ga0233412_10001317_pt1 | contig 13161 bp, 16 predicted proteins | sample Na_anoxic_4_MG_FD_180667 | JGI IMG/M metagenome (GOLD analysis project Ga0233412, IMG submission 180667) | Seawater microbial communities from Saanich Inlet, British Columbia, Canada - Na_anoxic_4_MG | ecosystem: Environmental > Aquatic > Marine > Inlet | place: Canada: British Columbia... | reverse complement strand
CTTCCGATACCCCCAGCCCCACCTATGAGGACAGGAATACCCGGGTGAAACCAGTCAGTATCAGAAAATCTGACACTACTTGGTTTACCCTTCGTTATTACTTCTTCTTCCATTAAAATGGTGATTCATTTTGGCCTTGAGGAACCCAAAAAGATTCTAATTTATCTATAATATCTGATGCTATTTTATAAGTCATCTGATAATTATAAAGAATAGAACTTGATTCTTCTATAAGCTCATTAAATAATACCATTTCATCGTCATCTGGCATAGTAGCATGATAAGCAGCATTGAAATCTAAATCATCTATAAAAGCTTTTTTATCAATATAAGATAAATCTATATAACTAAGCTCTAATCGCTCTAATAAACTACCTAAATGACCTTCAGCTTGAATATTATTAGATAAATACCTATACAAGAAATCTCTTGCAGTATCTTCCATTTCATCTTCCTCAAATAATGAAAGTGCATCATTATTATTAAATTTAATTTGCTCAGACTCTTCTTTAAAGTCAGGAACTGTTAATAGACCATCTTTACCTACTTTATTACTTGTATCAAAGCTTCTGTTCCAAATAGCAGTTTCTAATTGAGACCCTTGTAAATAGTTTCTATATTTACTTGCATTATCTAATTTAGTCTGTTTAGCCCTCTCTTCTTTTCTAGCTTTAATTTTAAGCACTTCATCCATAAATGAATTTTGTGGAGCTTGTAGATAAGATACTTCAAGGTCTATAGCATAAACAATTTCTTGGATATATTTAATCTCAGTTGCTGAGGTCTTATCTTTACCATTAATGTTCTTATACTTGATTCCTGATGTACCTTTAACTTCTCTCTTAGCCATTACACATAATCTAGCTACATACTCTCCTCTGTGATTAACAATCAAGGATAAGTAATAAGCGTGATTAGGAGTATTATCTCTAAGCTCTTGCTCATCTGTACCACTAAAATATGCTTTCATATTGTGGTGAGTATGCATGTGTCCCATATCCCAACCATCTGTTAAGATTTGTGGGTAATAGTCATGCATATCAAAGGTCTCTTCTGGTTTAAAATCATATTCTGTGTACCCTGAAGTACCAATATCCATAGGATACATAGCATGTGCCTCTATCTCAAAAGATTTAGGGTTATGTATATCTCCTTTGTTTATAGAATATAAAACAGGACCTGACCATTCTACATCGCCTGCATAATTATGCAGTAAATTAATTTGCTCCATAAGTTTTTCACTTAAGAACAACTTACCCTTACCTTGTGCAAGCACAATAGGGTAGTCCACTTTTACAGGGGTTTTCTTTAGCTCTCCCTGCTTTTTGTTGTTATTTGCCATAATTTTTAATAAAATGATAATTAATAAATGATTCTAATTTTCTTAATACATAACGGGTAATATCTGGATGCATAACATCTTCAAGGTTTTTCTCCATATCTTCTGTAACATCCAATTCTTCTACTACCACTCTTTTTTTCTCTCCTTTAAAAGTATACTGCACTGCATCTTCTTCTAATTTTCTATTAGCTTTAATTATTTTATCTCTAAGAAAATTTAAATCATAAGAAGTACTGTATATATAGCTATCTCCTGCTTTTTTACACATTACATTATCAATAAGACCAAAGTCTACTATTCTTTTTGTAAGAAAATCTTCAAGCTCTAAAAAATCTATAACAAATCTTTTATTAGTATTGTCAAATTTTACAGGAAAATTATCTATCTTTCTTAAAATCTCTGTATAAATACTAGATTTTCTACTTTCAAGAATATGCCTAGTTTCTCCTGGTATTCTAATAGTCCTTATTCTAAAATGAGGACCTCCACCAAGAGATTCCCACTTTACATAAGCATCTATTTGATACATATGAAGTTCAAACTGTATAATACTAAAATCTCCTTGAATTTCTCTAGGAGAAGATAAGTCAGTAGTGATAGCAGATAATTCAGAAGCTCCTAAACAAAAGTTAGTCCATCCCATACCAGAGCTAGGAAGATGAGAATGCCTATATCCACAACTATAGTCTGTAACACTTAAAATCCCTCTTCTACCTTGCATACTTTTTTTTAAAACAAAGTCTTCATCATATTCCAGCTTTACATATAAATCTTTAATCTTATAAGAAACTCCTCTTACACCATTAGTTAAAGTAACTTCAGGGAAAAGTATAATTACATCATAAGTAAAGTAAGGTGTATTAGCAGCATCATCAAGACATTCTTGAATATCCCAGTTACCTGGATAAATAGCTTCTAATGCTTCTTTAACTTGTGGTATAATACTTTGGTCCGTAATTTTCTTACGGTCTGTAATATCTTTCACAAGTGCTTGAGCAGCTAATTTTTTTAATCTAGCAATTTCTAATGCGTCTGCCTTTAATTTAGTCTTTATTTCAGGTGTATTTTCCCAAATAGTATCTATAGAAATTAAAAATTCTCTAGTATTCATATTAGAAGTAATGCCTCGCATTCTAACACTATCAGTTTCTTCATCTGTTCTAAGTGGTTCATCTGATACTAAAGTTATTTCACTACCTATAGGAAACCATTGGCTTCCTAAACCTACTGGTCCTGCAAGATAAATTGTATTTGGTAAAATATTATACGTAAATCCTGATTCTGCAACGTGATCTACCTCACAAACATCTTCTTCAATTATTAATACAGGAACAGTTTCTACCGCACTAAGAAGCTCTGCAGCTTGTGCATCTAATTCATCGTTCATAAAATTTAAGTATTAAAGGGAGGCTTTTATACCTCCCTTGTTATTAATCTACATGTAAACTAAATCCCATTTCTTGAGCAAGTTTATTTGCTTCAGCATTAAGAACATCTACATCTCTTTTGATATCTCCACTATCAATGTCTGCTATAAGCTCATCAAACATGTTAAGAAACTTATTACGCATAACTTTGACAACATCTCTGATATTTATATCCATATTAGCAATTAAAGGCTCTGCTGTAGAATTGATATCATTATCCATAATTTCTGCTTCTGCAGCATAATTAGGCATTTCTACAGGCTGTATATTATTAGTAGACCTTGGAGCTTGTTCAGCTATTTGTCGCTCAGTAGAAGTTCTAATAGTAGTAGGTCTAGACCCACTCTTAACTTTAAGATGTTGTCTATCTAGCCCTATAAACCCATGTCTTTTGTCATAAGCACGTAGCTTACTTCTTAAAACATGAGCAGGACCGTTGCTAACTAAAGACTTTCTATTACAAGCCTCTCTTAATTTAGTATCAGAAAAAGATGCATAAGCATCTCCTTCTATTTTACTATTTCCTGATTTTACTTTCTCAGGATATACAAATACTATGAAATCCCCTGTAGGAAGCACAGCTTCATTGTTCTCTAATGTATTTCTGGTTTCTCTAACCATACATTTTGCATTACTAACACCCATTTCTGAGTTTACTAATGGCTTTAATTCTCCCCAAGTAGTTACTGGAGTTGTTATCTCCTGAGTAGCTTTGGTCTTTGTTGAATAGATTGTTATTTTTCTAGACATGATGTAATTGATTTTAATTAATTAATAAATAAATGATCATTTGTTTAAAACCGAGATGTACACTCCCGGGCATTCTTTGTTGTAACTATACCATTTGCCTTTAGCCTTTAGTGGCATTGGTATAAAGCTGTCCATGTCATCATCAGAGATGAAGTCATGTGCTACCATAAGGTCAGCTATAATTTGTGTAGCATTATGAAAGTCAAACCTATGACGGCTTCCTCTTACAAAATGTATCCCCACTACAATAGGGTCTGGTCGTCCTTCACCTAACAGTTTAAGCCAATCAGAGCGTAAATTTTCAAACAAGTTTGGTCTGGTCTTAAAACCCTTTACCTCTTTCTTACTAACAGAATACCTTTGTATTCCTAGCGATCGTAGGTACTTCATTACCGTTTTACTTGGGAAAATTCCTCTAGCTGTTTTAATTTTACTGTTCTTTAATGACGGAGCGTTACCAGGAATAAAAATACTTCCCTTCATCGTAATCTATTTACGTAGTGAATAATATCTGCAATAATTCTATAACACTCGCCTTACCATATTTCTTATAATAGTCAGAAATATCTTTAGGCTTATCCATATCATTATGCACATAAGAAACTCCCCATTTCTCTGAATACCTCTTTGCTGCTCGGATTCCTGCTTCATCATTATCATAATATATGACAATGTTGTCCCATCTATCCTTCAGCCAGGGAATTGCCTTCTCTGGCAACTCAGTATTCTCAGATTGTGGTGCTATTGAATTATAACCTAACTCGTGAAGGACCATTACATCCTTTAAAGATTTAGTTATAATTAATAATTCCCCATTAGAAGCTAATTGCCGCTTACCTTGTACAATATCTGGGGTAGCATTACTACGCCATTTCCTCGCCCTGTCCTGCTTAGGACGTAATAACTTATATTTATAATTGCCGAAGCAGTAAGCAAAAGCTATTTCTTTAGTTATAGGGTATTGCACACTTTCAATATTAAAATGAGATATCTGCTTAACTCCAAATTTCTCTAGAGTTAATGCAGATATCCCATACTCTTGCCAGTACATTAGTCCATTTCGTGTATAGGGTATAGAGCTTATTTTAATATCATAATTTGAGGAAGGTATTTGATCCATCTTCTCTATTATAGTCTTTTTACGAGATAATAATTCTTCTAAATTATTTTTATGCCTTAGCTTAAAATCACTAGCTATTGTTTTTAAGGCTTTATTATAACTTATACCGAATTTATCTTGTATATATCTAACGGGAGTATATTTATCTCCAGTAGAGAAGTCTTTGTATATCAACATACCGGAAGGCATTTTCGCTACAACACAGGAAGGACGTTTATCCTCCCTGAGTTCTGAGCAAAATGGTTTACTTACCTTCTTAAATGAGGGAATATAATGTTTAAACAAATCATAATTTGTAACTAACATCATTATGTTTGCTAAAGTTAGATCTTGGTCTATATTTATATGACCCCTCGTGTTGAACATACTAGGACCAGGTATCTTCGCTTATACCTGACTCTTCTTTAAAAGGAGAACTTGTGTCTGATGGAGCTAATCGCTTCATATCATACTTGTTGGAATCATCAAATTTTAATTTTGAAGCTTCCGCAGTAATAGACATAGGTTCTACAAATCCGTATCCAGCTATTCCAGCTTTAAACCAATTATTTTTACCTTCTTTTCCTTCAATTTCTTCCCCTGATAATTTCCACCTTGCGGCTTTACCTCCGAAAATTGTATTAAGAGCTACTGCATACTCTGCAGCAGTTCCAGCATTAATAGCATCAAGAGCATCACGTACTCCTAATTTGTCAGCCATAATAACTAATCTGTCCTTTGTATAAGGCCATGCATTAGTTGACATCCACCATTTAGTATCAGCAGTTTTGCCGTTACCGTCTAAATCAGCATCAGGTTTACCTTCTAGTACTACTAGAAGACCTTCTGTTCCTCCATTAGATTCTGTAAATTCAATTTTTTGAATTTTTGCTTCATGTATACCTGGTGTTAAATATTTAGATACAAATGATTTCTCTTCTACCTCGTGTCCTTTTGTGTTAAATTCCATTTTTAATTAAGTTATTGATTAATAATATATAATAGTTAGTGATTTAATTGTAAAATTCGTCTACTGCTGCTGATACTGCTCCTAAATCATTAGAGATATAAGTATCTTCAAACATTCCCATTGGTGATTTAGCAGGATAAGTTCCGTCATTATTAGTGACAAACCTATAATCCATAATACCATCGGCTTTTTTATGTACATCAGTAAATAATAGAATAGTAAATAATCCAGCAGGATTAATTTTATCATCCAATAGTTTACCTATTGTCTTAATTTTGATAGTTGGCTTACCTCCAAACTCTCCTGGTACAGTATCTGAATGTGTTAAGATATGTACTTTGAGGTCTTCTCTTAAAGCCTTTCCTTTATTAAGAATTTCCCAAGCATGCTTACCTATCTCAGTAAACTTTTCAAAGCCTTTCTCTGAGCTTCTTCTCATAAATTCATTAGACATAGTGTACTGCCAATCATCAATAACTAATTCAGTTATTTCTGGTCTATCATCAGATATCTTTTGCATAAAATTCATGATTTTCTTAGAATCATCAGAAGCATAATAATTACCTTCTGCTCCTGTAAAGGGGGTATAGTTTTTTTTCCACCCTTTAATGGGTAAAGGTTTGCCTATACAATTTATAATTGCTGTTTTTTTAGGATTTAGCGTTCTACACGCTGTGGATTTCCCTGTACCACTTTCTCCTACAATGCCTATTAGTTCACTCATTTTTTATAATTTTCAAGATTAACAATTTTTCTATATAATTCATCGTTCATTTCTGAAGCTTTAGGTATTTCTTGAAAATACCCTACTTCACCAACAAACTGCAGTCCTATTCTAACATCAGCTGCTCCATCTCTATTTTTCAATATACTGACAGACCTAAATCTATCCCTCAATTTCTTAATATCATAGCCTCTAAAATCTTCTAATTCATGTCTTCGTGGACTAAACAAAGACATTATTACATTGGCATCTTGCTGAGTATTTCCTGAATCCTTAAAATCACTTAACTTTGGTTCTACCATATCTAACTTAAATCTATCGGCCTGTGTATTGGACCTGTTAAGTTGTTGTACCACTACTGGTATGTAGTTAAAGTTATTTCTTAAAGGGATTAAGTATTCACTCATTTTGTCTATGTTGTCTTTCACGTTAAAATTCCGTTCTCTTTTCATTAGAGAAATGTGATCTATAATAATAAGAACATACTGATTAGGATTATATGGTATATATTTATCAAATATTTTAATATCTTCCTGACCATTATTTACTTTTTTACTTATTATATCTCCGTAAGATTTAGCGTGAGCCATCATAAACTTATTAATTGCCGTAGGATGAGAACTACCATCTATTATGGTTAATACATCTTCCATTTCTTCGAAATAATCTCTTACTCCACAAACTGCTTCGTAAACTTCTGAGCTTATACGATTTTTACCTCTGGATAATACATAGTTTACATCTGTTACCATACTATAATCTAAGTAAAGCTTCCTACAAATAGCTTTAGTCATCTTTATTTGCTTATCAATCTCTAAAGACCAATAAAACACTTTAAGATCAATACCGCTATCTTTATTAGCCTTAAACCAATCGTATGGGTTATATAAGAATGCATCATCTGTAAATGCTGTCTTACCACTGCCTGTTTCTCCTCCTATAAGATAATAAGTCCCTTGTTGAATACCTGGAATAAAATCGACTAATCGTTCAAATCCCATTGGTAATCCTTTATTAAGACCTTCTTGTCCTTTTTGGATACTAGCTAATACATCATCAAATATCATCTGCCATATTATTAGTAGTAGCGTCAAATTCTATGATGTTTTTACTTTGGGCTTGTTCTAAGTAAGATTCTAGCATAGAAGTGCCATCTTTATTTATAAAATAATCCGCCATTTTCATATAACTATATCTTCGAGACCTACTTTCATTTATATACAGCTTAGTAGCTGACATAATTTGATTTTTAGTTACTTTTTTATTTAGTTTTAAAAATGATTTCATTTTTTTAAGACAACCTGCCTTACTTCCCCTTACATAATAGCCTCCTGTTTTTACTCCTGCAGGAAATAGTTCTCTCCATTCCTCTATCCAGTTTTCTACTATTTCAACTGGTTCTGCATAAACATACTCAGGATCTATTAATACCCTAGCCTTACGTCTAGCTATTTGCCTACCGCTTAATATTTTGATATACTTTCTATTCTCCAAATTCGTCAGACTCACTGACGGTAAGGGTATTGGGCATATCATATCGTTAACTAAGTAGTATAAATAAACGTAAGAATTAGGGGTCAGTTTATTCTCCACTAATAATTTAATGTCTAACTCCATTTGCTAATAAATTTAATTGTGCCTCCAGCCGGGGGGGAACCAAATATAATACTTAACAGTTAATTAACAATGGATTTATGCCTGAATTTTTTATTAATTCTTGCTCTCTATTGTATTTTTCTATTATATGTAGTTCTTCTAGTTCTTTTTCCTCCTTTTGAATCATTTTAATATACTTATCTACTTCAAAATCTCCTTTAGGAGTTTTGACTATTACTCTCTTCTTGCTCACTTTCTAATTGTTTTAATTGTAAATTAATAAGAAGTAAATCATTTTCAAGTACTTTTTTTTGGTCTAACAAACTATTTCTTTTAATATTATAATTATCTTCTACTTTTCTAAGAATTTTAGCATAAATTTCTTGGTATCTAGGCTCCCAAGAAATAAAAGTATCCCAATTTCTTAGTAGCCATATTATAGAAGAATGATTAGGATAATTCATATAATCTGCTACATCTTGTAATGTAAGTAGTTTATATGCTTTACCCGCTTTAAAATTATACTTAGCTTGTAGGATTTGTACAAATACTCTTCTAGCATCTACAAAAATCCTTTTTCTACCCCCATCTAATATGTTAAAGCCAAATTCTAAATTAAGATATTTATGTATAATTTCCATATCATGGATAACATATTGACTTATTTCTTTCTTTTTAGCTGGATACATATTAATTAAGTTTAATAATGCAGTCTTCTACATTGTTACAAGGTATTTTAGTAATAGATATATTTTCAAACATACCTTCGAACCATTTAATTTCTTGAGTTCTTGATGTTACAAAAATAAATACTTTACCTATTTCCCCATTTTGCCTTAGTCTACCAATTCTCTGAATTAAATCTTTAGTTTTACCGTAATAAGAATGGATAATAACATTATCAAGTCCTTTGAGGTTAGCGCCTTGCTTTAACTTCTTAAAAGAAGCTATAACATTAATTCTACCCGCATCGAAACTTTTTCTTAATTCAGTATTACGAACATCAGAATTTCTAGAACTAACTACATTATTTGTAATTTTTTCTAATGCATCTATACTATTACCAAATATTATAGTCTTACCAGATAGTTTAGGTATAAGCTTCTTAGTAGCTATAACTTTTGATGGTAGTTCATATAATAATTTAGCTCTAGCTGCTGATGTAGTTCTAATCTTAAATTGTTTAATGCCTTCTGGCAAATGCAAAGAATTACGAAATAACTGATCTCGATAATCATATGCCGCTTGTTCAGTTTGTAGAAAAGGTTTTTCTTTACTACCTCCTGGAACAATTACTTCAGTATTATTTAAATAATGAGTAATGACATATACATCTAGTTTTCTTGATGTACCATCTGTTTGCCCCTCGTCCATAGTATAAGTATATACTACTGGGCAAAGTTCATCAAGTAAGTGTCCTTTTAGTAAAGCTTCTTCTTCGTTAACCATAGCTCTACGGTCTACAGTAGCTGATAGCCCCATAATTCGAGTAAACTTATTGTTACGATAGAATTTACTATACTGTTGGGTAAGACTATCGTGAATTTCGTCAGCTATGACTAAATCCCACTCAGTATCTTTCCATTTCCATGCAGATTGATAACAGGCAAAATGTACCTTATGCTGAAGCACATTCCATTTTATTTGTTCAGCCTTTAAATCAGTTTCTCTGTCTGTCTGCTCTGCTAAGAATAATATCTTAGCATTTATAGGCAATAGTTTAATAGCATCTAGTGCTATCTTAGTTTTCCCTAATCCTGTAATAAGTTCAAGAGTCCCTCTTTGATTGGCATTAAGCCAAGCTGCTAGTGCTTCTTCTTGAATTTTTTGCCTTTTATCCATTTTATAAGTATTAAATTAATTATTTATTAACTATTCCCCATATAAGTACTGCTACAAAGACTATTAATCCAAATACTCCAATACCTCTCCACATTATTTTTGATATTCTAGCAGAGTATTCTTCAAATTCTAGGTCTTTCTTTTTCCAATACTCTTTTTCTTCTTGAATTTCATCTTTACTTTTCATATTTGTATTATTATGCTCTCCTGTTCATCTCCAGGATCACTGATTATTATTTTCATTCTTCTTTCTTTATTTTATCCACTAACTTAGGAACTCCTAAACATTCAGGAGCTATGTATAAATGTCCACGGTAATCTGTTAGTAGATTTGTAATCCCTTTAAGTTGTTCTAAATCTCTACTCTCGTAATTAGGTAAGCTTTCTAATGCATGTTTAGCATCATAGGCTACCACATAATATACAGAGTATTCCATCTCTAACTTAAATAGAGATGGTTTAATCTTCTTTATTGTGTCTTTCATGAATACACGGTTTTAGTATATAGTCCCCATAATACACTAACGTAAGTTTTAATTTTACCAGAGTTATAACTCCCATGCTTAATTAAATTACTTTGTGCTTTATGAAGGTCATCAAACTCTTTAGGTTTCTTTACCTTAGCTTTAGGCATAGTGGCAATAAACTCTTGCTCTAAGTTCTTCCTTCCTAATTTTCTTTTTTGATAAGAAACTTGATTATATTTATGAAGATTTGCTAAAGTTTTTACTGTAGTATCTATAGTACATACAGGACTAACCCATTGATAAGTCTTACCTAATTTCTTCATTACTCCTCCATTACATAGTATTGTCCCAATACTTGTAGAGCATTTATGCTCTTTTACAAGAGCCATAAACTCTTTATTAGTAAGCGTTTTCTTCTTAGCTATCACTTTTAATAGCTTATAATATTTATTTACTCTTTCTACTTTCATAATTAATTATTAATGTTCCCAATGATCCGTAATACACGGCTCTGCTCTTCATGGGATGATTTTACAAAATGGTTTACCTGCATCTTCCATGCATTCCTGTAATATTTTAGCCATTTTATTAGCTATTACTTCAGGGCACTCTATTACTATCTCATCATGTACAATATTGCATATTTTAACAACACCCATAAGACCTGAGTCTGTGATATAGTTAAAGAATTTAAGAGCACCAAACTTGGTTATCTCTGCTGAACTACCCTGTATAGGATAATTAAGAGACTTACGTTCTATCATACCTTTAAACTTAAAATACTCACGTACTGTAGGTTTATAATGCTTTTTAAATAGTTCCGTATCTTGTTGCTTATGTGCTCTATAATCGTCCCAAAAATTATCTTCTTTAGTAATCTTTTCAAATTCTTTATATCTATCATAAAAATCTATAAAACTCTTTCGAGCTGATACTTGGTTTAAGCTTACAAATCCATCTCTTAATGCTTGTTTCTTACATTTAACAAAATAATTTTTAATACCAGGGAAAGCTTTAAAGTATCCATTATAGATAGCCTCTCCCTCTTCAGATGTTAAATTTAAATTATCTGCTATTGTAGCTCCAACACCTCCGTACTGAATTGCAAATCCTGCAGCTTTAGCATTTTGCCTTTTCTGTTTGTGTTTGCTTTTTATTTCTGACATAGATAGTCCATCAAGTTCTGGATATATTTTACTCGCTATAAACGAATGCATATCTCCCATACCTTGTTGGTAAAAAGCTATTATTTCAGGGTCTTGGCTGAAATTAGCAAATACTACGGACTCTTGTCCACTGTAATCTGCTACAATTATCTTATTATCCTTTTCAGGAATAAAACAACCTCTATGAGCTTCATCTGCAGGTATATTTTGTAAGTTAATAGCATTATCTCCTCCACAAGACATTCGTCCTGTGTCCATAAGCTGTCTAAAACTTGTATGTATTCTACCAGTCTGTGGATTAATCTGTTTTAAGACTCCTTCACCATAAGTAGATACTAATTTAGCTGCTTTTTGATAGTTTGTATAAATAGGTATAATTTCGAACTTATCGGCTTGCGGTGCTAAGACTTTGGCGTCTACACTATTTTTTATTAGCCCTGTATGTTTGTCTATTATATCAGTTTTTATATTTAACTCTTTGAATAGTTTTATTACTTGTTTTGAACTACTCCAATTAATAACTGTTTTGATTTTGTCATTGAACATATCTAATTGATGACTAATATAATTAGTCATTTCATTATCTATAATCCATTTGTCTAACGATGTAATAGCATCAGCTAAAGTATTATTGTCTTTATCTATTTTTATTCTCCATTTGTCTTCACTTAATTTGAAGCCAGAGAACTCTACATAGGCTAGTACACATACAAACTTATTATCTAAGTCTAGAGCTCTTAAAAGATTCTTTTCTTTTAATAGTACTAATTGTTTCTCTTTGATAATAGATAAGTATTTAACATCTTTAGCTGCGTATTCTATTACACGCTTTGATAGGCCCTCTATGTGAATTACATTTCGTACCTCTTTACTCATTTGTATATTACAGTATCTATCTACTAATACATCTAAGCTTTTTCTATGTTGTTTGATTCCCATATATAATACTGCTTCCGCTAAGAATGTATCATATACGTTTTTAGGAAATATCTTATAATAATATAAAAACCTAAGGTCAAACTTTGCAAACTGCATTAGAATTGTTTTTGTTTCTAATAAAGTTCGGAATAGTGTTATGTCTACAGTTAATGTGTCTACCACGTATTGACGTGTATAGTCTCCAAACTGTGCAGATAAAAGTTGGCAAGTAAATGGATCGAAACCCATTGTTTCGGTATCAAATTCTAACTCGTCTTTATCTTTGAAATATGTTAATACGTCATTGACTGTCGCTAATGCCAAAGTATTATCTAACATGGTTGTGAACTTTTCAGGTTCATTTGTTACTATATATATCATAAAGTGTTTGTCCGTTAAAAAAAAAGAAAAGCCTAAATAAAAGTATCACGGAATATCCCCGAAGGGATACCCGTAATACCTTAATATTAATAGTGTATTATATTGCTAATGCGTCAACAGCTGCTTTTGCTGCAACTTCAACAGCAGAAGCTGTTGGTGCAGATGCAATTATACCTGTTGATTCAGCAACTATATCTGCATCTAACCATACGTGAGTTACCTCATCAGCAGATGGGATAATGTATGTGTTTGCAAATATATACATACTGTTGTGTGTGATGAAATCTCCATCTTTACCACGTCTTTTTGCCGATTTCTCGATATTAGCCGCTTGATAGTCTGTAGCTTTAGTAGTTTCTACAATTTGTAGTCTTAACCTTTGACCGCCTAAATTTGGATTAACTTTGTTAATCATAATCTCTTGGCCTAAGCCTAGAGCAGATACATCTAATCCTAATCTAGCTTGGATGTCAGACTTA
>Ga0233412_10001315_pt1 | contig 13177 bp, 15 predicted proteins | sample Na_anoxic_4_MG_FD_180667 | JGI IMG/M metagenome (GOLD analysis project Ga0233412, IMG submission 180667) | Seawater microbial communities from Saanich Inlet, British Columbia, Canada - Na_anoxic_4_MG | ecosystem: Environmental > Aquatic > Marine > Inlet | place: Canada: British Columbia... | reverse complement strand
AATACCTCACCCGAATACATCATATCGCTGCTGTTTCTGGCCATATTCGGCTCTCTCGTGGCCTTTGCCTGCTACCTGACATTACTCGGTAAAATTGGGCTGGAACGGGCCGGTTACATCGTTGTGATCATACCGGTCGTAGCACTGGTAATTTCTGCACTGTTTGAAGGCCTAACGCTGGATTTGCATATCCTGATTGGAATCACACTTGCGTTGTTGGGGAATATACTTATTCTGGGACGACAGGTAATACGAAAGCCAATCAGAATTTAATTTACAACTTTAGCTTTACCCTGATAACTGAGGGGTATGTTCTGATAGCCAGACGAGAAAATATTCCACACAGTACCGATGAATAACTTCAAAGATAAAACCGTCATTATTACAGGTGGCTCAGAAGGAGTCGGTGCCGCTGTTGCGCACAAATTTGCAGATGCCGGAGCAAAATTATTTCTGGTTGCGCGCAACAAAGATAATCTTGAGAAAATTGCGACAGAACTACACCAGAAAACAATGGTGCGAACAGTTGCAATGGATGTATCCGATGCCGATGCATGTGCCAGTCTGTTTGAAAAGACACAACAGGAACTAGGTGCGGTTCACATACTGATTAACAATGCCGGTTATCATGAACGCGGCCATGTGCAGCATGTCACCGCTGACAATCTTGGCCACATGATAGACGTCAATCTGAAAGCGCCCATTATTTTGTGTCGTCTTGCAATTCCCTATTTACTGAATGCCGGCGAAGGCACCGCCATCATTAATGTCGCATCACTCGCCGGCAGAACCCCGCTTAAGGGAGCCGCTACATATTCAGCCAGCAAGTTCGGTTTACGTACATTCACATTTGCACTGGCTGAGGAACTGAGTGATACAAATATAAAACTGGCCGTTGTTTCACCAGGGCCAATAGACACTGGCTTCATCATGTCAAATATTGACAGCGTTGAAGACATTGTTTTTTCTCAACCGATGAGCACATCTGATGAAGTTGCAGATGAAATCTTGAAACTGTGTCTGAACGACAAACGTGAACGGTCTATGCCACCGATAAGCGGTGCCCTGACTACATTGTCATATTTATTTCCATGGTTGGGCAGAAAGTTGCAACCTCTCCTCAATCGCCATGGACACAAGGTAAAACAGCGGTTGAAGGCAAAAACAATCACCGCAAAACCATGAAATATCAAAGTTTCAGGGAATTCTGGCCATTTTATGTCGGCGAACATCATTTGAAACTAACTCGAATTTTTCATTTTATCGGCACACTTTCAGTGATAACGCTTATCCCTATGTCATTTTTTTATGACCCATATCTCCTTTTAATTGCACCTGTTACAGGTTATGGATTTGCCTGGTTTTCACATTATTTTATTGAAAAAAACCGACCGGCTACTTTTATCTATCCAGTGTGGTCGCTGATTGCTGACTTTAAAATGTTTGCCTTGATGTTTATCGGCAAAATGGATGCTGAAGCAGACCGTTACAGTCAGCAGCAAGAGAATCGTTAATAAACGAATTTAGATTAAGCGCTACAGCTCACCCTGAATGTGACTACCGACTAATTACTATATGTTGAGTCAAGTCGATCCAGTTTTCGCAACAGTCCGGGCCAAGCTAGCTTGCCACCAAGTCCCTTAGTGACGGTATCAACCTGAGCGGCTATACCGGCAAGAATCTTCGGGCTGATCATCGTCAGAGGTACACCGCTCGACTGTGCCGTAATTTGTGTCTGACAGGCCGACTCCAGTGCATACATAGCCAAAAAAGTATCAGGAATATTTTCACCTACTGTCAGCAACCCATGATTACGCAGGATTAAAAATGACTTACCGCCAAGGTCTGCAACTAACCGTGGTTTCTCCTCTGGATTTAACGCGATGCCCTCGTAATCGTGATAACCAACTGAAGCCAGTGCAACCAGCGAGATCTGTGACAGCGGTAAGAGGCCCCCTTGTTGTGTGGATACTGCAACACCGGCCCGAGTGTGGGTGTGCAAAACACAGCTAACATCAGCGCGTGCCTCATGAATTGCACTGTGAATCGTAAATCCGGCCGGATTGATGGAATACGGTGATTCCAGAACTTTGTTTCCCTGCAAGTCGACCTTGATGAGATTACTTGCAGTTATCTCCTCAAACAGCATGCCGTAGGCATTGATTAGAAAATGCTCGCCTGCACCCGGAACACGGGCAGAAATGTGCGTGAAGATAAGATCATCCCAGCCATGCATCGCTATCAGGCGGTAACAGGCCGCCAGATCAATTCTCACCTGCCACTCTTCATCGGTCACCTGGTTGCGGGGGGAAAATGCGCCTTGGGCTGTACTCATCACTGTATCTCCTTGATTCATACCTGGCTGGCTTATTCTTGCACCAAACCTGAACTATTTTTCCCACTTGGCAGGCGTTTGACGATTCGAACCAGCCTGGCAAGCTCAACGTCAATCTCACGACGCTTTTCGGCAAGATGTTCCTTGAGCTGCTTCTTGCGCAGAAACATAAAAAAGGTTCGCAGATTGTCGAAAACAATTTTGTACTCACTGCGTAATCTCAATGCAAACGGAGCGGCAATCAGCACACTGACAATATAGCCAATTGCCCACCACATGCTCAGGAGCTGATATACGATCACCGTCTGGATCGACCAGAATGAGATAAATAACAGCATACCCAGCAACACTTTTGTTGTGTCGTATTGATCTACGCCGTGCGCGATACGGGGTGTCAAATGGCGTGTCAAACCAAATGGAACGATACTGTTTATCACACCCCAAATCGCGATCGGCAGTACTACCAGCACATCCAGAATTATTCGCCCGAAGTACAGCATGGCAAGTACCGGCCGCAGTTCAATCGTAAGGTGATAGTCCCTGATACCGCAAATCTTACAAAGCCGTTCAAATGCTTTAAGTTGGGTAGCAATTGCACGGACCTTATCGGGCTCATAGAGTCGTAACAAGCGTTGCGCATCAATCAGGCGTTGCAACGCACGGAAGCGCTGACGTAACTGGCCTTTGCGGTAGTGACAATGTCGCAATGCGAAGAACCGCTCAAGACGATTAACCAGGTAGAGATCTTCCCAGGAATCAGCATTCAATGTAACGCGAGCCAGGCCTACGGTGATTCGTTCAGTGAGTAATTCAACGCAGGCGAATGACTCAAGAGTATCGGGCAACTCACAGTCGACAGGGGTGCCAAACTGCACCAATACATCACTGCGAAATTTTCCCTTGCGTGTGAATGTCAGCCCGACCGGCAGAATAGTTGGCGCTACGCCATTACATGCTTCAGCGGCAATCACAATGCGGGCCGCACCGGTCTTTAGCTTATGTATATGTGGGTCAGAATGACTCTGGCCCTCGGGGAAAATTACAATAGTCTCGCCTTCACCAAGCAATTCAGAGCAGCGTGCGAATGCAGCATCGTTACGTGCCTTATCTTCAGCCTTATCGGCACGTCGATAGATCGGTACCGCACCTATCAGTCGCAGCAAAGGCTCCAGTAGTGGATGCAGGAACAACCCACTGCGGGCAAGGGGACGAATATTGCGCGAAGTTGAAGCCTGTAGCAGCACACCATCGACGAGTGCATTTACATGATTGGCACATAACACAAGCCCGCCACTATGCGGAATCAGACCAGTACCTGTGACTTCGACACTTCGGTAGAGCACACGGACAACAGCGCGACAAAAGAGGCGCCAAATTTTCGTAAACCATGCTCTGCTACGCGAATCAGGCATCGTGCCTTCACTCTGTCTGCATGCGTGATTGCCGACCTATTGTAATACGCTCAATAGTTAATGACAGCAGCAAGTTCAGATGGCTTGTTGCGCCTGTCTACCAGGTCAATATCGGTAAATTTGTTGTTTGATCACAATTCCGGATTGACCTGATTACCTTGATACTCGGCCTTCCCTTTCAGGATTAATGCATAAATGTCTCGTGCACGTCCGCCGAGTTTTTCAATTAGCTGCTCAGTCACATCAATAGAGGCAACGCGCCAGGCATTACGCTGATCATCACTGAGCGGATGCACCACTATTTCTAGCGATGGATCCATCAGATCGGAAAGATCCTGTGCTCGGGACAGGCGACGTGATTCAGAAATTGGTGGAAAACTATCGGTTAGCACCGCCCGATCTTCAGCCGGCAACGCATCCCACCACTTCTTATCGGCCACAATGACTGAAACACCAAATGCATGGAGCGTCAGTGAAAAGTGTGGCGCTTCATCAGCAATACCAGTGCGTGCATACAGGCTAACGGAATTCTCCCCCGCCTCGATTAACCCGGTCTGCAGGCTCGATACAATTTCACCGAAACCAAGCGGGATAATATCCGCGCCGATTGCCTCGGCAAATAATCGTGCGTTAAGGCTACTGGATACACGAAACCGCTTGCCTCGCGCATCAGCCGGAACCATGATCGGCGTAGTTGCATATACAGATTGAAACCCAATCTCATACCAGGTGAGAAGATGTAAGTTCTGCGCGGCCAGCAAGTCACGATACAAATCTGTCAGGTATGTGTCATAAATGTAATCCGCCTGCTCAGCATCATCGAATAAAAAAGGCGCATAGAGCAGTGACAATTCCGGTACGACTGTCGAGGTAACCTGTGCTGAAAGATTTGCGAATTGAATTCGCCCGCGACGTAAACCAGATAGCAACTGCTCTTCTGAACCGAGCTGTCCATATATCAATGGACGTAACTCAAGCCGACCGGCAGCAGCAGTTTCAGCCTTTTCCTTGAAACTCAGCCAAATGGCCTCACCGGGCGTATTGGGCACTGTTGTGCCACCAAGGTTAACGACCGTGACATTACTTTCTGGTTCACAGCCCGATATAAAGATCAGAGCAGCAAGGAATATTATGCGCAGACAGGCCGGCGTGAAGGTATGGCTGGTGATATTCATAGTCAGGCAAGTATAGTGCCTTTCATGGGGAACCAATGCCCGACCGTGGAATCAAATCAGCAATGAATAAGAAAAACAGGCCCGGAAATCGATATTGTCAGCACATCCGCACCCCTTTATTCGCCGGGCGCGGTTTATTGCCGGCTATGACCATTGCCATTATTTCTTCCATGATCATCGGCATTGCACAGGCACAACCTCCTGACTACGACATACTCGATGAGATATTGAGTCGAAATGTAAGCAACGGGTTTGTTGACTACGACGGTATAGCATCTGAGCCACGACTTGATGAATTTATCAGGCAACTTGGCATGACACAGCCTGCTGATCTGACATCAACTGATGCAAAGCTGGCCTTCTATATCAATGCTTATAATATTCTGGCGATACAGATCATCCTTGATGGTCAGTCACCATCAAGCTGGTGGGGTCGACGAAAATTTTTCAAGCAGCAGAAATTCAACCTGCTTGGCGAACAAATCAGCCTTGAGGCGATAGAACACGAACGTATCATTGTGCTCGGTGAGCCACGCATTCATTTTGCAATAGTCTGTGCATCGATATCATGCCCACGTCTGTCGAGCCGAGCCTATCGCGCGAAACAGCTTAATGTCCAATTACACGAAGCAGCAAAACAATTTATTAATGACCCAACCAGAAATCGGTTCGACCCTGAGCGAGGCAACGCATTTCTGTCAAAAATATTTGAATGGTATGCAGATGATTTCATTGCAGCCGGAGGTTCTCTGCAAGGTTACCTGGCACGATTCATGACAGATGCAGCTATTCAGGATGCGCTGCGACAAGAAGAGTTAGAAGTCCGGTTTGTCGACTATGACTGGAACCTGAATGGCCGTTACAGCGGTACGGATTGACTCAGATAAACGGAGACCCCTGAGCATGTTGATTTATTCCAGACCTGACATCAAACCATCCGAGATTACACCGGAAGACAGCTATGTAAATCGCAGACATTTTATTCGCTCCGCTACACTGGCAGGCTCCAGCCTGTTATTTGCAGCTGGCTGCTCAGATGCAGATGACAGCGCCACCCAACAACAGCCCAAGCCTGCCCTTAATATCAACGCATTCGAAGATGTAACCAGCTACAACAACTTTTATGAATTTGGCCTCGACAAGAAAGATCCAGCCAGGTATTCCGGTGAATTTAAATCCAAACCATGGAGCGTCACAGTTGATGGTGAAGCCGAAATTACCGGTACCTTCGATTTTGAGGACATTATCAAACCACATACGATCGAAGAAAGAATTTATCGGTTTCGCTGTGTCGAAGCCTGGTCGATGGTCGTACCGTGGAATGGATTTCCTCTCGGTGACCTCCTGAAACGATTCAAACCAACATCAAAAGCTAAATATGTTGCCTTCGAAACAGTCTACAGGCCGGCAGAGATGCCCGGTCAACGTGCCGGTGTACTCAATTTCCCGTATCTGGAAGGGCTGACTATTGCCGAGGCCATGCACCCCCTGACGTTAATGGCGACCGGCCTGTATGGTATCGACCTGCCAAACCAGAATGGCGCTCCGCTGCGCCTGATCGTACCGTGGAAATACGGTTTCAAGAGTATCAAGTCAATCGTGCGCATCAGTTTCACTGAAACCCCACCACCCACCTCCTGGTCCGACATAGCGCCATCTGAATACGGTTTTTATGCAAATGTGAATCCTGATGTTGATCATCCCCGCTGGAGCCAGGCTCGAGAGCGACGCATTGGCGCAGGGCTATTTGCAGAGAAAGAACCCACACTCATGTTCAACGGTTATGCGGACGAAGTTGCCAGTCTGTACACCAGCCTCGACTTGAGCAAATACTTCTAACCAACTGCCCGTTGATTACGCTGCGCACCACCGAACGAATTGGAAAGCCAATAGTCTTTGCCGCCTGTTGCATTCCATTGATCTTGCTAATACTGCAAGTGCTGGAAATTGGATCGCTGCAACTTGGACCAAACCCCATCGAAGACATTCAGGATACGCTCGGTATCTGGGGCTTACGCATGCTTTGCGCAACCCTGGTGATCACACCTCTGTCATGGGTAATCGGTCCGTTGCCAATTCGATTCCGGCGCATGCTCGGTCTGTTTACCTTCACTTATTGTGGCCTGCATTTCCTCAATTACCTGATCCTCGATCAAACTTTTAATTTCAGCGCCATCATCGAAGACATCATCAAACGTCCATTTATCACCCTTGGTCTGTTCGGTGTGCTATCAATGTTGCCACTGGCGATCACCTCAACGAATAACTGGCGCAGAAAACTTGGCAGAAACTGGATCAAACTGCATAAACTGGTCTACCTGACCAGTATTGCTGCCTGCTGGCACTTCTACTGGCAGGTAAAAAAAGACCTGACAGAACCTTTGATCTACTGTTCCATCATCGCCTTGTTACTCGGCGCACGCATGGTTCGAACCTGGCGGCGCAACCAACAGGCAACCCACAAAACAACTTAATGATAACGACAACCACAGACTCAATTGCCGCTGACACATGATAGGATGACGGCAGAATTAACCCTTATGTAAGAGGCTGAATACCATGAAAAAACTGCTTTGGATCACTGCGCTGACCCTACTTACCATCAGTTTTACCGCCTGTGCAAAAGAACCGGGCAATGCATCTACGGTCGACTCCATCGCCGCCTCTGATCTTGCGGCTCTGATTGCCGCCAACGATGCACCGTTTATCCTCGATGTCAGGACGCAAAACGAATTTGCCGCAGGACACGTTCCAGGTGCTATCAATATTCCGCACACCGAACTGGAAGCTCGACTTGCCGAACTGAATGACCACCAGGATGACACCATCATCGTGTATTGCCGCTCCGGAAAACGTGCAGGGATGGCCGAAGAGAAGCTACAGCAAAATGGCTTTACAAAAATTTCTGATCTCAATGGACATATGTTGGGGTGGGAGAAAGATGGCCATCCGGTCGAATGACCGGCCATAACTCTCTATAACTGACAAGCAAACCTGTCCGCAGGATCGTTCTTAATTATCGTTGGCCTTCCAATCAGCAGTTATTCGTTGGGAAGGGCTGCGGCATCTAGCCACAATTTTTATCTCTTTCCCTGGACGGCTTTTTGCGCCCGACATCCCTCTGAAACGCCGGAGGACCGGCTTGAATGTTTAACCCCAAGGGCACCTCCTACGGGCGCAGAGCAATGCCGCCCACAAAAGGCCTTGGACACTTTAGTGGCACATTGGAGTTTGCTTGGGTTAACGGTCCACAGGCGTGTCGCGGATTTTTCCGTCGTGGGGGTCTTTATAAACAGTCAAGTCGCTCCTGCGGCGTTTCTAAAGGCCCCCACGACGGAAAAATCCGATCAGGGAAAGACCAAGAACTCGGCCAATTTTCTACTACAGGTTATAACCCTGCTCATCATGCAGCACGATATCGAGACCTTCGGTTTCCTCGTCAGAAGAAACCCGCAAGCCCAATAGTGCATCAATAACTTTAAGAATTACGAACGTAGCAAATCCACACCAGGCAAGTACTGCGACAGCGCCAAGTACCTGCACGCCTAACTGGCTGCCGATTGTTGCACCCTCAGGCAGTCCGAGACCGCTGAAAACTCCAAGGCTCGGCGCAGCAAATACGGCTGTCAGAAAAATACCCAGAAACCCGCCAACACCGTGAACCGGAAATACGTCGAGCGAATCATCGATACGAAACCGTCTCTTGATTATTTGTGTTGCCGAGAAACACACGATGCCGCCAATCATCCCAATGACAAGCGCTCCACCCGGACCGACAAAACCGGAGGCTGGTGTAATGGTACCCAGACCAGCAACCATGCCGGTCACAATGCCCAACATGCTGGGCTTACCGAACCGAATCCATTCGCGGCACATCCAGGCCAGCGAACCTGCCGCCGCGCCAATATGCGTTGCCAGCATTGCCATGCCGGCAGAACCATCTGCGGCTATCGCACTACCGGCATTGAACCCAAACCAGCCTACCCACAACATCCCGGCACCCATGACCGTCATCGGCAGATTGTGCGGCGGCATCGGTGTACGTGGAAAGCCCTTGCGATTCCCCATGACAAGCGCTGCAACAAGTGCCGCAACACCGGCATTGATATGCACAACTGCTCCGCCGGCAAAGTCCATAAAACCAAGCCCGGCCAACCAACCACCGCCCCAGACCCAATGTGCGACAGGTATATAGACAATCAGTAGCCACAGGGTCGCAAACAGAAACATCGAACTAAACCGCATGCGCTCGGCAAACCCACCAACAATCAGTGCCGGTGTGATAATTGCAAATGTCATCTGGAACATGATGAAAACAGATTCAGGAATTGTACCTTCGACCGAATCGACGCCAACACCGACTAGAAATATTTTGCCCAGACCACCAATAAAGGCCTGCGCATCACCACCATCTGTTGCAAACAGGCTATAGCCAATTGCCATCCAGACAATTGATGCCATGCAGGCAATTGCAAAACATTGCATCAGTACCGACAGCACGTTGCGCGAGCGTACGAGACCAGAATAAAATAATGCCAAGCCCGGTAGCGTCATAAATAAAACGAGTGCTGTTGATGTCAGCATCCAGGCTGTGTCGCCTGTATCAATATCAGCAGCAACGGCAGCTGGCGGTAGAACCAAAGTTATGATCAGCAGCAGAACCGCCCGAATTGAACCCTGCACACTACCCCCTGATTTTATTCAAATGCGATGCCGCAGCGATGGAGGAATCTACAACGCCTCGTCGCCGGTCTCACCGGTACGAATTCGGATGGATTGCTCAAGGTTTGTAACGAAGATCTTACCGTCACCGACCTTACCGGTCTTGGCAGCCTTGATTATCGCCTCGATGACCTGATCCACACGCTCATCGTCAACCGCAACTTCAATCTTGGATTTGGGCAGGAAATCTACAACATATTCTGCACCCCGGTAGAGTTCCGTGTGGCCACGCTGGCGACCGAAGCCTTTGACTTCGGTGACCGTCATGCCGTGAACACCTTCCTCATTCAGCGCATTTCGAACATCGTCCAGACGAAACGGTTTGATGATTGCCGTAATGAGTTTCATGTCAACATCCCCCAATCAATTGTATTCTGTTCTTATTTACCGGATGAACGGGAATCAGACCCCCCCGAATCTAACCATTCTACATCAGGGATCAGGATTTTGGCCCGCAGTACCAATAATTCTCAGCCGTCACGATCCTGACACCGATACCAGCGAAGCAACTCAGATGCAGACTGGGGTTTATCCGCACCCATCATTTCAAGTGCTGCAGCCGAGATTGGCACCTTTGGATAAGCGCTGCGACTGGCATACTGAGCATACTTTAGAAATCGAAAGGCGTTAAACCAGCGCTGTACCCGACGTCTATAACTTGCGTCAGAGGCAACATTGGCGCGAATCTCGCTAAGCCGTTGCTCAAAACCCTGGCTATCAAGAAACTGGCGCAGCGCCGTCGGCAACCCGGATACCAGTCCGGGCAGGGTCGCCGGCGTCGACTCTGTCAACGCCGCACAGAACAACCCAAGGTCGCGAAATATCTGCGGTGCAAAAGTCTCAAGCTCAGCGCCGGACTCAAGTGCACGCCGTATCGCCGGACCGGTACCAAACGGCACCCGCGCCGATGGCCGGACTCCTGGATAGACAGTCGTAGCATTCAAAGCCCGATAACCGCCCATGGCAATCAACTTCTGCGCAAAATAAAAATCCTCTCCACCCTGGCGCAAATTCATACCCCCCTGTGTAACATAGGCTTTTGTCGAGCAAGCCAATGTCGAACCGACGGTGTGAAATGCATATGGAAACCCAGCCAGCCGCTGGCCAGCTACGTAATACCTCAGGTGCAGTTCATAGTCGATCATCGCACGGCTTATCGGGTCATCCACTGCAAAAAGCCCCGCATGCTCAAAATAGATAGATACACCGGGACACTCCGGGTGGGCGATAAACCACTCACGGAGCCGCAGCAGATAGTTCGGCATGACACTGCAGTCAGCATCAAGGCAGGCGATAACACCAGCACAGTCTGTCGCCATCGCAATGCGTCCAAGCGCCTCATCCATGCCGATTTTACGCGCCAGACCGACGCCGGCCCGCGCTACCGGAAGCTCATTGCATTCAATCGTGTGAACGCTCATCCATTGCGGCATCCGCTCAGCTGCATACTCGCTGGCACGCCCTGCGGCAGTAGCATTGCACGCCAATATGTCAAGCGCAGCGCCGGCAGGAGCGTTGATAACAATCAGCACCTCAACTTCGCAATCAGGCGCATCGCAGGCCGCCAATGACTCAAGCACTGGGCCAATATCCGGTTCATCAAAACACGGTATAACAACAATAAGACCCAGCTTTGATGACACTTCCGCGGCAACGCCAAACGGGTAGAATTGGCGTCTTTCAAGATAACGCCCGACAGCCGATAGATACTTGGTCTTCGAGTTACTTGAGTTAAACAACATCACGAGGAATTACTGTTGGCTAAAAAATCTATTGATGTGCTTGTTAACACATCACCGGCTTGGGTCAAAATCGTTCTACAGGATTTTGATTCCTTTTTGCTTGATCATGCGAACTGTGAACGAAAAGCCTCAGCTATGGCCATGAGCTTCATCGTCAAGTACCCGGATCGACACACAATGATTCCAGACCTGATCGACCTCGCTCGCGAGGAAATTGAGCATTTCAAGGAAGTGTACGAAGTCTGTGCCGAACGAGGGCTAACCTTGCAAAAAGACACGCCGGACCTCTACGTTAAACAGTTACTCGATGCGGCACGCCATGGACGCGATGAACGACTGATCGACCGCATGCTGATTGCATCTGTCATCGAGTGTCGCGGCGCAGAGCGCTTCGGCCTGCTGGCCCGGGAACTCGAGGATGAAACAATGCGAAAATTTTATGCGCGCTTATGGAAAGCAGAACTCAAGCACGGGCACTTATTTGTGCACCTGCTACTGAAAGAATTTGATGAGCAACTCGTCTACCCGCGCCTTCACGAACTGCTCGAACTCGAAGCCAAAATTGTGGCAGACCTGGAGTTTCGGCCCGCATTACACTAAAAATATACTGTAGGAGCGGCTTTAGCCGCGATTAATCAATCGCGGCTAAAGCCGCTCCTACAGGTTGTATGTCAGTTGAGACGGAAGCCGCCGTGGCGCATCCTGCTGCGATAATCGAACCACCACCAGGACAGCAAAATCCCGATCACAAGACAGGCTGCTGATGCGGCGAAAAATAATTTTCCGGGTACGCTAAATTCATATGCCTCAAGACTCGCAGAAAGATCAGCATTCTCATCTCGTAATCGCTCAAGCTCAACTACCTCTGCGGCTGCTTTGGCTTCGCGCGAGTCCACCTGCGCCTCAATTTCGCTGACACGCGCCTCACGTTCACTGAGACTCAATGTCAATGATTCGAGTTTGCTGAGTGCCTTATCGCGCTCCTGCTCAACTTCGGCCAAGCGCAGAAAGGCCGGTTTTTCCGCAACGAGATAGTTCTTCTTGACCCAGCCCTTACGGCCATCCGGAATACTGACCTGCGCATAAAACCGATTTTCTTCTAAAATTTCGACGTGATCGCCACTTTTAAGTTTTGCGAAGGCGCGATCGCTGGTATCAGCCTGCATGTGAACGCCAAGTTGCAATTGATCGGTGACATAGGCTGTTTCAGCATGAACGCTACCGAATATGGCTATCAATGCGCACACCATGCCCGCACGCCCGAATATGTTTCCTGTCACTGTTATTAAGCCCATCTCAATCAGGTCTGCTTCACTGAATATGCATCGCATCCTGCGACAATCCGACGCCATTGTCGATCCGGAATACAGAAAAATACAGCTCTGGCTCGTCTGGAAGGCTTACTGCGCCCATTTTACTTGAGGTGACCTTCAACGGGTGCTGTACGATCGCTCACGAGTCGGCCGTTCAATTTCCAGTGAGCGCATGCGATCGGTCAATGTACTTGGCTTGAGACCCAGTAACCGTGCTGCACCGTGCTCCCCTGATACTCGCCAGTCAGCGAACTGGAGAGCTGCGATCATATTCTGGCGCACACGTTCACGCATTTCTTCATCGGTCAGAAATAACGGCACATCACCCGGAACTGAGGACAACTCACCAACAAAGGGCGGATGCAATTGCGCCTCGGGCATCGACAGATCAAGACGCAAATGCCGCTCGTGCGACAGAATCACGGCGCGCTCAATAACATTCTTCAGCTCACGGACGTTACCCGGCCAGTCGTAGGTG
>Ga0233412_10001314_pt1 | contig 13182 bp, 12 predicted proteins | sample Na_anoxic_4_MG_FD_180667 | JGI IMG/M metagenome (GOLD analysis project Ga0233412, IMG submission 180667) | Seawater microbial communities from Saanich Inlet, British Columbia, Canada - Na_anoxic_4_MG | ecosystem: Environmental > Aquatic > Marine > Inlet | place: Canada: British Columbia... | reverse complement strand
GAAAGAAAAATGTAACAATTGGGGTTTTACACTGATTGAGCTGATGGTAGTTATTGTAATTCTGGGTGTTTTGGCTGGTCTCATTATTCCAAGAATTATGGGAAGACCTGAAGAGGCCAGGAGAATGAAGGCCAGAATTCAGATGGAAAGCATAGAGACCGCCCTAAAATTATATAGATTAGACAATGGTGAATATCCCTCAACTGAACAAGGCCTTGAGGCACTTGTCGAAATACCAGCAGTCGGACAGCTCCCCAAGGCCTGGAGAGAAGGGGGATACTTAGAGAAAGGCACGATCCCCAAAGACCCATGGGAAAACGATTATGTCTATCTTTGCCCCGGTCTTCATGATGATTTTGACCTTATGTCATACGGTACTGACGGGCAGCCGGGCGGAGAAGATAACAACACGGATATTAATAGCTGGGAATATGACTAATTGCAAAAACACAAAGTTATGTTAGGGAATTCAAAAGGCTATACTTTTATTGAACTTACTGTGGTTATTTTATTGGTTGGTTTGATGCTTGCATTGACTATCCCTCGATTTCGAGATGCTATTTTGATGGATACTCTGAAGAGCACCTCACGTAAACTGGCTGGGATTGTTAAAAATCTGAGAGGCCGGGCATTTAGGGAACATAAAAACTTTATTCTTCATTTTGATCTTGAATCAAATCGTTTCTGGATCGACTCGACTGATATGACAGAAAAGGAGCGGGGACTAGCCCATGAAAAAGCATCTTCTCTTCCTGAAGATGTGCATATCCTTGGCATCAAACTCGGGCCCGAAGGAAAAAATGCGGACAAGGATACCACAATCCGATTTGATAAAAAAGGATATGTCCAACAATCAATTATAAGTTTAGGTTCGGAAGATGGGAGGGAACTCTCTATAGTGCTCAGCCCTTTTCTGCCAAGAGTCAAGATCCTGAAAAACACTCTCTAAAAAGATTTCATCCAAATATCGAGATATCAAGTAGTTACCTATGCGCAATAGATACATGACAGGAAAAGACAGGTGTTCTGCTTTTACACTCCTTGAGGTAATGGTAGCTATGTCCATCATAGCTATTGCCCTTGCTGCTGTTCTGGGTTCACAATCTCAGAGCGTGTCGCTGGCTACTGAAACAAAATTTAATACGACTGCAGTTCTCCTGGCCCAGATGAAAATAGCTGAAATGGATTTAGATGAGCCGAAGAATCTGATCTCTGATTCTGGTACTTTCGGAGAGGATTTTCCTGATTATTACTGGGAGACAGCTATTAATAGTGTGACACTCCCTGAAGCAGAATCAATCTCTAAGCATCTTGTGCAAATTGATTTGAAGATTTTCCGGGGCAAAGACAGTCTGTATCGATGCGGATTCAGGTTTTATCGATTTTCCCCAACATAAAATAATCCGATCAACCCAATGAACTCAATCAACCCAATGAACCCAATCAACCGAATGAACTCGATGAACCCAATGAACTCAATAAACCCGACAAACCAATTAGACTCAAAAGGTTTTACCCTGTTGGAAGTCCTGATTGCGGTGTTCATCCTTGCAATTGTTTTTTCAACTATCTTTGCGTCTTATACTGGAACATTCAGGATTATTAATGAAACTGAATCTCAGGGAGATACCTACGAAATGGCGCGTATTGCACTGGGAAGGATGCTGGAAGATTTAGAATCCATTTATTTTTCAAAAACATTAAGAACCTTAGGGCCTGAAGAGACAGCGATTCAACCAACTCGATTTATTGGGGAGAACAAAGAGATAGAAGGAAAAAGTGCTGACTCCCTTCGTTTCCTTGCAAGCGCTCACCTTATTTTTGATGAGGAGGATGAAGATCTTGAAGTAGCGGAAATTATTTATCATGTTAAGAGGAATGATGCTGGGGATAGTCTCGTCCTATACCGGTCCGATACGCTGGCATTTGAAGAAATGTTTGTTGAAGAAAAAAGCGGGTTTATTCTTTGTGATGGCCTTTTTTCGGTTAATTTTGCTTATTATGATATAAATGGAGAAGTTTATGATAGCTGGGATTCAACAGATGGAAATTTTATTGGTCGTTTGCCGGCAATGATTTCCATCCAGCTCATATTTGAAAACAGGTCAAACCCTGAAGCACCTCTCAAATTCAAAACGGGTGTTGCCCTTCCTATGGCCAAAGATAAATATGAAAAAGCTACTTAAAAACAATAAAGGTTTCGCCTTGATCTTGACAATTATGATTATTAGTCTGATTGTCGTATTAACGCTCGATTTCAATGTTTCTATGAGAACCTATTTGTTTTCGTCTGTAAATCTTAAGGACGGAATCAAACTTGGCTGCATTGCCAGGTCGGGATTCAATTATGCGCTTGCTGTCCTCCATGAAGATGCCTTGGAATCAGATTTTGATTCTTTGCAGGAAGACTGGGCATATTCAAAGGTCATTTCATCCAATTCTGATGTCATGTTTGAAGATGGCCGGTTTAAGATCCAGATCAAGGATCATTCGGGAAGGATTCAGATAAACAAATTAGATAACCGGAAAGATCTCATTACAAGATTCTTGAGTTCTGAACAGTTTGACCTTGATCCGGAAGAGGTAAGCATGCTTTTAGATGCACTTAAAGACTGGATCGATTCCGACAGTGAGATAACAGGGTTTGGTGCGGAGAGTGACTATTATCAGAAAATGGAAAGACCATATTCCTGTAAAAATGCCCCTCTCGAATTTCTGGAAGAGCTGCTTCGTGTAAAAGGTGTTACCCGCAAGCTTTTTTTCGGAACAAAGGAAAACCCGGGAATTTCAAACTACCTGACGACTCACGGTGATGGTAAAATCAATATCAACACTGCTGATCCTTTGGTTTTGAGGGCTCTTTCAGATCAGATAAACCGGGAGATGGTCGAGAAAATGCTTGCATACCGTGAGGGTAAAAAAGACCTGAAAGATCCCAAATGGTATCAGAAAGTACCAGGCATGAGTCATGTCACAATTGATCCTGAATTAGTGATTACTACCAGCACCCACTTTGAGATAATATCAGAAGGTTTCAAAGAATCCATGATCAAACTCATTACAGGTATAGTGGAAAGGAGCAAAGGGGCGCTTCGTATTTTATCTTGGAAAATAGAATAACCGGTGATATTTTGACACAAACAAACAAATCGAAGAGTACAGGCGATGACAAAAAAAATCTTAGGTCTTGATATAAATGAAGATTCGATTACCGCAGTCCAGGTCAAATATCTGATTAAGGGATATGAGATCACTGCCTGTGCAACAATCAAGATCGAAGGAGATGGGGGGTTGGATAATGCCCTGAAACAACTTGTCGACAAGGTAGACATAGAAAGCGACGTCTGTATCACATCAATTCCGGGTGAGCATATCTCATTTCGGAATTTTGAAATGCCTTTCAAAAATCCCAAAAAGCTTAGACAAACCATTCCATTTGAAATTGAAACAATGGTACCTTTTTCTATTGATGACCTTGTGATAGATTTTGTTGTCAATGAACACTCCGGCCGGAATGAAGTCTTAGCGGCTTCTGTGAAAAAACCATTTGTTTCGGAATACCTTACCCATCTAAAAGACCATGAAATCAGTCCGGATATCCTGGATATCAGATGTGTGCCAACGGCCATCTGCCTATTAAAGCAACAAGGTATTCATAGTGATGGAATCTTCCTGGATATAGGGAAAAAGAGAACCACAATGATTCTTTATCTCAAAGGACATATTGTCTTGATTCGGACATTTGCTTCTAATAATAGCCCGAATGTCCAATCTGTTTCCAATGGCAGGAATGGTATCAATGAAAATGGGCCTGAGCAAGTTCAGTACTATTATAAACGGTTATTCACAACTATTCAGAATACAATCCATGCATTTGGATGTCAAAGGAACATGGTCATATGTCTTGAAAGGATTCTTTTTACCGGATCCGGGGCCTTTTACCCTGAAATTGGAAACTCTATAGAGCAGTTTTTTAATATTCCTGCTGAACAGATAAATCTAAGCAGAGATAACAGAATTCGCATAGATGAACGCATTTCCGAGGGTTGGAATCCTTTACTAATGGACTCTGCCCTCGCACTTGCTCTTCGTGATACCAAACAGGGTCAGGGTTTCAATTTCAGGAAAGATGAATTTAAGATAGAAAGACATTGGTTCAGGGAAAATAATAAACTCCGAAAAATAGCGGTTTTCCTTATAATCATTTCATTTCTTCTTGCTGCTGATATGGGTGTGGATTACTACTTGATGAAAGAAAGATATAAGACCCTGGATCAGAAGGTTACAGATGTATTCAGGCAGACATTTCCTGATGTTAAGCGAATAGTAGACCCTGTAAAGCAGATGAAAGTGAAAATCAGAGAAATAAAGAGCTCTGCCATATCACAACCTGGAATAAGTTCCGGAAATACCGTGCTTGACCTGTTAAAGGATATTTCGGAACGTGTCCCAAAATCAATAAAACTAAATGTGACACGCATAATAATTAGTCCGGAAACACTGCGGATGATTGGAAAAACTGACACATTCAACACAGTTGACAAAATAAAGAACAGCTTAGAGCATTCCTCGTGTTTTGATGTTGTAACAATCAGTTCAGCCAACCTTGATCAAACAGGAAAGCAGATTCGATTTGAGATGAAATTGCAAAGGGCAAAGTAATTATGAAACTCGCAAAACGAGAGAAATATCTTGTATATGGCACGATCTGTGCGGTTGCAATTTTTTTATTATTTGAACTTCTCATTTCTCCCTTTTTTGAGAAAAAAGAATGGTTTGAGAGAGGCATTAGAGAAAAGGAAGTTGCCTTAAAAGAGATTTTGACATTAAGCGCAGATTATCAGACCTATAATAAAAGGATGCAAGAGACACAAAAGGCCATTGCCAATCGAAAGAAAGGGTTTACACTTTTCTCTTTCCTTGAAAATGCTGCTTCCAAAGTCGGAGTTAAGGATTATATTAAATATATGAAACCCTCCGTTTTACAAGGCACAGGAACTCATAAAAAATCATTTGTTGAGATGAAATTGGAGAAAATTAACCTGAAGCAATTGGTAGGATATCTTTACCGTATTGAGTTACAAAAAAGTGCTGTCAGTATAGAAAGCGTTTCAATCAGGGAAAACAAGCGGGAAACCGGTCATTTAGATGCTGTTCTAAAGGTTTTTACTGCTTATTAATCTTTTACTATTAAACTATTGTTGACAGGTATCTGTTATGAGATATGAGATGTCAAAAAGGAAAACATTTTCAGGGTATGCCCTTTATACCATTCTGATAGCCTTTGGACTGTTGTTCTTCCGTTTCCCTTCTGATGCATACAGGGATTATTTTCAGGCAACTACAGACAGTATAAATCCCCAATATCAGCTTATGATTGAGGAAGTATACCCTTATTTCCCCTTTAGTTTGAAACTTTCGCGGCCTAATCTCTCACTAAAGGCAAACCCGGACATGAAGGTTTTTATAGCAGAAAGTCTTTTGATAAAACCTGATTTAGGGTCATTCTTCAAGGAACAATCCGGATATTACTTTGACTGCCTCGCATATGATGGTGATTTAAAAGGCAGTATACATTTTGAAAAAAACAACATGAAGGCCCCTTTTAGTACATCAATTGTGCTGAAAAATATCTATATTGACGATTTTTTACGACTTTCAGATTTAATCGGGAATAAAGTAAGAGGAGTCCTGGACGGTTCCATTGCATATAGAGGAGTATTCAATTCCCTGACGGATGGTATTGGAGAGGTGAATCTTAAGATATCAGACGGGCATTTGGAATTATTTCATCCCATTTTAGACCTTAAATCTATTGATTTTGATGAAATGCTGATGAAAATGACACTTGAAAACCGGAAAATAGATTTTGCCAGTGTTGAATTAAAAGGGAAAGTGATTCAAGGCGCACTGTCTGGAACGGTTAGTCTAAGAAAGAAAGTTTCAGAAAGCCATCTCAATCTAAAAGGGACAATCATGTTTCTTGCAGACCCTGATAAACGTAATAAAGACGTCTCCAAGATATTGGGACTGTTTTTACAAAACAGAAAATCCAAAAAACTCTCTTTTATAATTCATGGAACTCTCACTGAACCGAAATTAAGGTTCATATAGCCGGTAGACATTATGACCAGACTTTACTACACAATATTCAATCTTGTTGTCTTATCCGTGATTGTATTTACAGGTGTTGACATCTTCTACAGGATAGTTCGCTCAGGACTCAAACAGGACAACACAAAAAAAATCGCAATGCAACAAATACTGAGTGTTGAAACCCGCAAGGCATCATCCTGGAATGATTATAAAGTGATAACAGATCGAAATCTATTTGGTTCCCTTGTCAGGTCATCTGAAAACATAAAGCCAAAAAATATTGCCTCTCTTGAGCCAACCTCTCTTAAAATCACACTCTTAGGGACGATTACAGGTGTCGAAAAAAACACTTACGCCGTTATCGAAGAAATCGACAGAAAAAAGCAGGGGCTATATAAGGCTGGAGATAGTATTCAGGGCGCCATAGTTAAGAAGATTTTGAGGGAAAAGGTAATCCTTAGAGTCAACAAAAAAGATAAAGTGCTTGTAATGAAAAAACCTCACTCATCACAAGCTGAAAGCGGCAGACAATCCTCAAGGCCAAAGCTGACAGGGACAACCATAACAGTCAGTCCCTCAGACCTGCAAAATTCTTTAAAAAACCTTAACAAACTTCTGTCCCAGGCACGCATACGGCCTCTTTTTAAAGATGGTCAAGCCAATGGGTTAATAATTACTCAAATTAAGGCAAATTCTTTCTTCTCTAAATTAGGATTGAGAAATGGAGACATCGTTAAAGGAATCGATGGCAAATCAATTAATAGTCCGGATGATATCCTGGGGTTGTATGGAAATTTGAGATCAGGTTCTCAGGTATCATTGCAGATAAGACGAAATGGCTCGTCTAAAACAATAAATTATAAATTCAGATAAAGGTCGGCATCCTGAAATAAAACTGTGTATACATCTTTTTTTGGCTTTAAAGAAAACCCATTCAGGCTAACGCCTGACCCACGATATCTCTTTCTGAGCCGGTTTCATAGAGAGGCACTTGACCACCTGCTTTATGGGATTAACGAGAGAAAGGGTTTTATTGTCATAACCGGCGGTATTGGCACTGGAAAGACTACACTATGCCGTGCGTTCCTTAATCAGATAGACTCCTCCACAAAAAGCGCCCTGATATTCAATTCATTTATCTCAGACATAGAACTGTTAGAGACCATAAATCAGGAGTTTGGCATTGAAACAGATCCGCCCCCGACAAGCAAAAAGGGCTATATTGATGCCCTTAATCATTTTCTGCTCAACACATTCAGTAGTGGTGGAAGCGCACTTCTTATGATAGATGAGGCCCAGAATCTTTCCCACACCGTTCTTGAACAGATACGAATGATCTCTAATCTTGAAACTGAAACGGAAAAACTGATCCAGATCGTCCTCGTTGGACAGTACGAACTAAAAGAACTCCTGGCAGCTCCATCCTTGAGGCAGCTCGATGAACGAATAACGGTTCGTTACGACCTGCACCCTTTAGATAGAAAGGATATCCAGGGTTATGTGGAACATCGTCTCGGAATAGCCGGCGGCAGAGGGAACCTGAAATTTACGAACGGGGGCTTTGCCAAAATTTATGCTTATTCTCAAGGAAACCCGCGGCGGATCAATGCTATTTGTGACAGGGCTATGCTTATTGCATATGCCGGAAATAAGCACGTTATATCCCGTGGAATAATTACAGAGGCTGTTAATGACCTCCGTGGAAAAATTAATACCAATCCTTTGATAACAGGTTTGTCCCGTAAGAGCTTCATATCAGTTACTATCCTTTTACTCTTGCTGGTCTTTGTTGCAGGTTTATCGGGGTGGAGCTTAAGGAAGAACATTTCCAGTCTGTTTTTTAAAAAGGATAAAATTTCAGCCGTCAATACCAAAAAGGAAAAAATCAACCATCTGAAGCCAAAAAGTGAAATCCCCGACATCTTTCTGGATGAGCAGAATAGCTTCGCAAGGCTTTTCACACTTTTCAGAAAAAACAGAGTCGATTTGCGTGACATTCATTTTGATCTCGTTACATTAGATGTTGCACCTGAAAACTATGTCATGTTTAAAAGGCCTTTTCGGATACACTTGTCCGGTTCCTCTCCCTCTTCGCCATCCGCCCGCTATATTTTGATCAGTAAAGTAACATCTGATGGAGCTGCTGCCATAGATTCCATGGACAATGAACAGCCCGTTACAAGAACTTTTATTCTAAAAAACTGGGAAAAGAAAATTTCCTGGCTCTATCCTTATAAGGGTAAGAATATTGGACTTACAGAGGGAATGAATTCCCCTGATGTTTTGAGGGTCCAAAAGATATTAAACAAGGCAGGATATCTATTAGAACCTTCGGGGATTTTTGATAAACAGACTTACGATAATGTAATAAAATTCCAGAGAGATTTCGGCTTGATGGCTGACGGAATTGTCGGCCCCAGGACCATGGCCCTACTATATCTGATTTCAGATTGATATGAGTTATATCCATGAGGCCTTAAAAAAGGCCCAGAAAAAACGAGACGACCACTATCAAAGATATGGCGAGATACTGTCGGCAAGGGAAAAGAAAGCCGTAGTCCTTTCCGGAAAAAGAGTTTTATGGGTTTCTCTCGTAGTTTTTGTCATTTTCCTTGCTTTTGTGTCTTATTCATGGTTGGATTTTGGGAGCAGGCAAATCCCTGATGCCTCAGAAAACAGGCATGAAAAACCTGTGGTAGCGCCTCAGCCACAAGGCATCATAGATGCAGGAAAATACTATAAGAAGGCGAGGTACTATCATAAGAATGGCCGTTTACCTGATGCGAAGCGATTATATCAGGCCGTCCTGAAGGTAGATCCGGGTTATGTAGAGGCCTTGAACAACCTGGGCGTAATATTTATTTGCGAAAAAAACTTCAAGAGTGCACGGATCAGCTTTGAAAAGGCCATCCTGTTAGACCCGGCATGTGTGGATTCTTATTACAATCTGGCATGCCTTTATGCTATTGAGGGTAAGGTCAGATTGGGTCTTGCTTATCTAAAGAAGGCCGTTTCACTGGATCAGGCAGTCAAAGACTGGGCAAAGACGGACACTGATCTGAAAACCCTTCATAAAACCCCTGAATTTGAAAAAATAATCAGGGATTAAAAAATTATGGAATCTACGGCCAATATCAAACTATATCTTATTTGTTCCCTATCCATAGGACTATGGTTTTTTTCAGGCAACTCTATTGTCGAAGGAGCCAGGGTTATCGGGGAAAAGGGTGTGACAGCGACAACCCCCACAGCCGAACAAGAGACCCAAGGGCTTGTTGAACCAGCAGCCCGTAAAAAAAGTCCTGTTCAGAAAGGGCATTCCGAAGCAGAAGATATATCCGACCAGGAACAGGTGAGGGGGAAAAGTTCAGGCAAGCGTTATGTGACCATTGATTTTAACAATGTAGATATTGCTATCTTTATTAAATTTATCAGCGAACTGACAGGGAAGAATTTTATTATTGATAAGGCAGTCAGGGGAAAAGTTACCATTATTTCGCCGACCAGGATTTCGGTAAGAGAGGCCTATATGGTCTTTGAATCGGTACTCGAGGTTCATGGTTATACAGCTATTCCTTCTGGAAAAGTCATAAAAATAGTTCCTGCGGTCCAGGCCCGATCCAAAAACATTGAAACAAGATTTCGAGACGAAATCATGTCTTCTGAAGACAAAGTGGTAACCCAGCTGATACCCTTGAAGTATGCTGACCCCAACGACCTGAGAAAACTATTTGCTCCATTGGTTTCAAAGAGCAGTGTTATCGTATCATATCCTCCAACCGGCATATTAATTATCACAGACGTTCTTTCCAATATCAAACGCCTGCTTCGTATTACGGATGTGATTGATGTAGAAGGTATTGGTGAAGAAATATCAGTTATCCCTCTCAAGCATGCCGCGGCATCTATTATTGCAAAATCGTTAAACATCCTTTTTCGGAGGTCAGTCAGGACCGTAAAGAAAGGTGTGCAAAGTAGTTCAGTTGTAAGAGTTATTCCAGATGAAAGAACCAATTCTTTAATAACATTGGCATCTGAAAATGACACCCATAAGATCAGAAAGCTTGTTAAACTGTTAGATAGAGAAACCCCGCGCGGAGAGGGCGATATCCATGTCTATTATCTTCAGAACGCCAATGCCGAAGACCTTGCAAAGGTCTTGATGTCTATCCCTTCCGAACAGAAAAAGATACCCAAAAAAGGAACGCAGGCATCTCTTTCCAAAGAGACCCGGATTGTAGCAGATAAGGCTACTAATTCGCTGATAATTACTGCAAAAAGAGATGAATTTAATGTCCTGGAGGAAGTTATTAAGAAACTTGATATTCCGCGTCAGATGGTACATATCGAGGCCCTCATTATGGAAGTGAGTGTGGATAAAGACTTCAAGCTTGGTGTAGAATGGCGCGGTGCATCCCAAACCGGAAGTTATAATGAGGGAGCAATCGGGGTGTTTTCAGGCTCCGGAGGTCCGGGCGAAAGTGGAGGCTATACTGCATTCCCATCAATAGATCCCAGCACCGGTATAGTAGGACTCCCTTCAGGTTTTTCAATGGGCGTTCTTGGGGCCGGTATTAAGATTGGAGACTATCTTTTTCCAACCTTAGGCGCTGTTCTCCAGGCATATCAACATGATAATGATGTCCATATCCTTTCAACCCCTCAGATCCTGACCACTGATAACGAGGCGGCAGAGATCATAGTGGGAAAGAATGTCCCCTACATTACGAGGAAAGATACCTCGACAGCCGACATAGATTACACAACTTATGAATACAAAGATGTTGGTGTCACCCTGAAGATTACCCCCCAGATCAGCCAGGAACGTTCTGTTCGATTAAAGATCTTCCAGGAAGTGACAAGATTGATAGAGAAAGCAGGTGCTGGAGAAGGATATCCTACGACGTATAAACGGACAGCACAAACCACAGTTATTGTAAAAGATTCAAACACCGTAGTTATCGGTGGACTGATCGGTGATGACACGACCAATCTTGGATATCAGGTACCTTGCCTTGGAAATATCCCCTTGCTCGGTTATCTTTTTAAGTCATCTTCTACAAAACGTGAGAAAACCAATCTTTTCATATTTCTTACACCCCACATCATAGAAACCCCGGAAGAGGCAAAAAAGATTTATAAAGAAAAAAAGGAGCAACTTGATAAAATTGAAGAAGATGTTATCAAGATGTACAATAGACGGCCAAACAAGATCCCTATGCTAAAAGACGATTAATCTGTTTAGGGGATAGAGGAATGACTCACCGATTAATCGGGAAAATATTAAAGGAAACGTGTCTCCTTTCGGAAAACGTCCTTGACGAAGCGCTCAAAACTCAGGAAGAAAAAGGCGGCCGAATCGGAGAGGTATTAGTCCGGCAGAAGGATATCTCAGAGGCTGATCTCTTAGAGGCCCTCAGCATACAATTTGAACTGACTTTTTTGTTAACCCTGCCTATAGAAGACCTGAAAATTGACTTCACTGAAAAGGTCCCGATTCAATTTCTCAAGAAATACAAGATAATACCAATTATTACATCTGACAAGGTCTGCATCGCTGCCAACGATCCTCTTCTCTTTCAATCATTTGATGATCTGCGTCTTCTCCTGGGCCTGGAATGTGAGGAGGTTGTGCTGGCACTTGAACCGGCTATCATTTCGGCTATCAATTTTGCCTATGACTTAACCCGCGATTCTGCTGAACAGTTCGTTCAGGATATGAATGAGGAAGACACTGCTCTGATCATATCCGAGCTTGAAGATGCAAATGATCTTCTGGAGGACAGTAGTGCCGCCCCCACAATCAAATTAGTTAACCTGATGATGTACCAGGCCGTAAAAGAACGTGCCAGTGATATCCATATTGAACCTGCTCAAAACAATGTCAAGATTCGCTACCGGGTTGATGGGATACTTTACGACAAATTCTCTCCACCAAAACGTATTCAATCAACACTTATCTCTCGAATTAAGGTTATGGCCAAGATGAATATAGCCGAAAAAAGGCTGCCTCAGGATGGTCGTATTGAAATCAGAATTGCGGAAAAAAACATTGATATTCGTGCCTCAACAATTCCAACGGCCTTTGGTGAGCGAGTGGTCTTACGGTTACTTGATAAAACCAACGTTTTGATGAGCGTTTCTGACCTTGGTATGTCCGAGTATAGATTGAAGGATTTTGCCGGGCTTATCCGATCTGCACACGGTATAGTGTTAGTTACAGGTCCCACAGGAAGTGGAAAGACTACTACGCTTTATGGGGCCCTATCCTCTATAAACAAACCTGACAAAAATATTATAACTATAGAAGATCCAATTGAGTACCAGATCGAAGGAATTGGCCAGATCCAGGTCAACCCGAAAATAGACCTTACTTTTGCCAAGGGATTGCGTTCAATTGTGCGTCAGGACCCGGATGTAATCCTTGTGGGTGAAATACGGGATCTGGAAACCGCAGAGATTGCAATACAATCGGCCTTAACCGGCCACCTTGTGTTTTCCACCCTGCATACAAACGACTCGGCAAGTGCAGTGACCCGCCTTATCGACATGGGAATAGAACCTTTTTTAATTACCTCATCAGTGAATGCCATATTGGCTCAGAGACTGGTTCGTGTCCTTTGTGAAAACTGCAAAGAGGAATACACCCCCAGCGTGGAATCACTGGGAAAAACCGGTATAACTGCAGAAGTAGCCGAAGGTAGAAAAATATACCGAGACAAAGGATGTCCTTCATGTCTTAATACAGGATATAAAGGAAGAACCGGTATCTTTGAACTGATAGTCCTGGATGATGTAGTCAAGAATCTCATATCTATGACATCTGATGCAAATTCAATCAAAGCAAAGGCAATTGAACAAGGCATGACCACATTACTGCAGGATGGGGCACAGAAGGTCTTGAATGGAATCACGACGATCGAGGAAGTTTTTCGAGTAACTTATTAATTGATATCCGGGTTCCGGCCTGTCCGGGTCAGGAGATAGATAATGGCTGATCGAATTTGTCCATATTGGGTTGGATATTTGTTATTAAATCCCTTGCGGAAACTACTGGAAAATCCGGATAAAATACTGCGCCCATTC
>Ga0233412_10001311_pt1 | contig 13200 bp, 4 predicted proteins | sample Na_anoxic_4_MG_FD_180667 | JGI IMG/M metagenome (GOLD analysis project Ga0233412, IMG submission 180667) | Seawater microbial communities from Saanich Inlet, British Columbia, Canada - Na_anoxic_4_MG | ecosystem: Environmental > Aquatic > Marine > Inlet | place: Canada: British Columbia... | reverse complement strand
ATTTAAAAAAGACAAAAGAGCTGCATTAAGAAACGCAAAGATAAGATTGTCTAACATAAAACTTGAAGAAATAGTTCAAGTAATGAGAGGTCAGTCTAAATGGATTAAACACTAAAATTTAATGGCACAAGCAAGAAACACTTTTTCTAAAAGTAAAATGAACAAAGATCTCGACGCTAGGTTAATGCGTAGTGATGAGTATAGAGATGCTCGAAATATTCAGGTCAGTAGATCTGAAGGGGCTAATGTAGGTTCTTTAGAAAATGTTCTTGGTAATGAATTATTATTAAATATTAATACTTTAACAAGCACAAGTAATCAAAAGTGTATTGGATACTTAACTGATGAAATAAATAATTACATTTATTTATTTACAACAAATGATACTTCTACCGCTGGCTTTAACAAACTAGCGCAAAACTTTATAATAAGATATGATACTGTTTCTAATATTGGTATTGTATTAGTTAGTGGTGCTTATTTAAATTTTAACATTGGAAATCCTATATATGGTGTTAATTTATTAGAAGATCTTTTATTTTGGACTGATAATAGAAATCAACCAAGAGTTATAAATGTTTTAACAGCAGCTACTGACAATACTTATTACGAAACAGAAGATCAAATATCTGTGGCTAAATATAATCCATATCAGCCTATAGAGCTTTGGCAAGAAGTAAGCCCAACAACTAGTCCTGCTAGTTACGAAACCACAATACAAGACGTTACAACTCCTTACTTACCTAATGGTGGTAGCGCTGTAACTGTTGGTTCTACAGCATCAGGAGCGACTACTATAACTGTTGATGCGTTTGAAAATAATATACTACCAAGTGCATTGTCAGGTGTTGGCTCTCCGGTGTCTTACATAAATAGCGCTAACAATTTAGTAACTACAAATGCTAGAGCAACAAACTTTGTGTATAATTCACCTAATTGGAATTTAACAATAACTCCTGGTCTACCTACCACGTTGGCTGATAACACTACGTTAGTTTTTAATCCTAACCCTTATTACGATGGTCAATTTGCTGGTGATGAAGATTATTTAGAAGACAAATTTGTAAGGTTTTCTTATAGATTTAAGTTTGAAGACAATCAGTATTCTTTATTTGCTCCATTTACACAAATAGCATTTATACCAAAACAAGATGGGTATTTTTTGTATGTAAAAAATGATGCGCAAAATTTTCCAGAAACAACTGATCAAAGTAATACATATAGAAGTACTATAGTAAGTTTTATGGAAAATAAAGCTGATCTTGTAAAGTTAAGAATACCTTTACCTTTTAGCAAAAGTGAACTACTATCAAAATTAAATGTAACTGACATCGATATTTTATATAAAGAATCTAACGGTTTAGCTGTTAAAGTTATAGATACTATTAGTATAAGAGAAATAGAAGCGCAAACAGCAGAACCTAATGTTTTCACTTATGATTATATTTCTAAAAAACCATATAAGACATTACCAGAGGATGAACTTACTAGAGTTTACGACAAAATACCAGTAAGAGCTTTTTCACAAGAAATAGCTAGTAATAGAGTTATTTATGGTAATTTTCAAAATCAACATACACCGCCTGACAGTTTAGATTACAGTGTAAATGTTAGTGATAAATCAAATTTTAATTTAAATTTATCTACAGCAACAGCAAATGGAGCCCAAGATGCTGGAGTAGGTGTTGCTATAAATATTCAAAACGAAAGCCCTGCTGGTGGTATAAAAATAGGAGACGTGGCTACAGGTACTGGTATACCTGCTGGTGCAATTGTAACTGAAGAAACAGCAACCACAATAAAATTAGACAAAGCTGTATCTTTAGCAAACAATGCGGTTATAAATTTTGCGCCTATTGGCCCTGATACTAACACTGTTACAAAAGTAGAATACCCTAATTCTACGTTAAAGCAAAATAGAAACTATCAAGTTGGAGTTATGTTATCTGATAGATATGGAAGAACTTCTACAGTTTTGTTATCTAGTAGCAAAAATGAAATTGTAACTACAGATGGAACTTTTATAGGTGATACTATCTACTCGCCTTATTTAGACGAAGGAACAAGACCTGACCAATGGCCTGGAGACTCTTTAAAAGTATTGTTTAATCAACCTATTGGTCCAGCTAATGCTAACCCAGTTACTGGTTGGCCAGGATTATATAGAGGTTTTTTATCTAGTGGCGTACCAAACAGTGACTACAATCCTTTAGGTTGGTATTCGTATAAAATTGTTGTAAAACAAACAGAGCAAGAATATTATAATGTTTATTTACCTGGAATAATGGCGGCTTATCCTGAAAATACCGCGTTAGAATTAGGTCAAACGTCACATACAGTTTTAATAAATGATAATATAAACAAAATACCTAGAGATTTAAGTGAAGTAGGACCAGATCAAAGACAATTTAGAAGTAGTGTAGGTTTATTTGGAAGAGTAAACAATGTTGACAACAGTTCAACTACAGCGATAGCAAACACAAATGTTCAATACTATCTTAACAAAAGTGATGATGTTGTTTCTACTATATCTACAATGCAAGATTTATTTGATTATGATCCTGCTCTTCCACCTTTACCTAATTATTTTCCGCAATTTTATTCATACGAATCAAACCCTTTAATTGCTAGAATAAGCACTGAAAAACAAATAGGTCAAAAAGCAACTACTAATTATTCACCTGTTAGCGCAGAGGTTGCTATAAACGCTACTAGTGATGAGATATTATTAAAAAACGTAGTAGGTATTACTAGTACTATAGCTGTAGGAGACTCAGTAACAGGAGGTGGATTACCTTCTGATTTAATAGTTGCCTCACCAGGTTTTACAGCAGCTAACACTGTTGTTTCAACAACTTCTACCTCTGCTAGCACAAGCAACATAGTGGTTGTAGCAAGCGTAACTAATATAGAACCAAACCAATACGTTAGCGCCACTGGTATACCAGAAGGAACAGTAGTTCAAAGTATTGCTGGATCACAAGTAACATTAAGTAATGTTGTAGATATTGCTAATAGTGTTTCAATATCTTTTCAAACACCAGCGAAAATAAAAGTAAATCAATCAGTTACAGTTTCTTTTGATACGGAAATAACAATAGTAAGTGACGCTACGCCAGGTATACAATATTTAGCTGTTATGGAAACTGAACCCGTAGAAAGTCTTTTAGATATATTTTGGGAAACAACTAGCACCGGTTTAATAAGTGATTTAAATTCCTTAATATTAAACTCTTCAGACGGTGCCGCTAATTTTAGTTCATTTAATACTAGTCCTTTCACAGAAGCCTTAGCGACAACATCGCCAATATTAAATGCTAACTTTACTCTTGAGGATAATTTTGGTGCTGTAATTCCGCCGGCAAATATAACTAGTTTTGTTATTTATTCTGTAGTAAATGGAAACGGCACTAATGTTAATAATTATTTTACATTAAGCAACCCAACTTCTGGGTTTTATAATATAGTAACTACATCGGCTTATTATAGTAATATATTTTTTGGAAATGACACTGCTTTAAGAACTTTTACTTTTACTTTTAAATCAGTTATAACTAGCGGAAGCAATGTGACGGAAACTTTTTATAATGAAACTGTATCTTTACAAAATGAGGATCCTATTATAACAGCAGCTACACCAGCGTCTGGAACTATAATAAACACGAATAGATACGAACAATCTTTAGCAACGTTAGACGGTGTAAACGGTGCGAATAATACTACATTAAGAACTCAAGATTTAACATGGGAGATAGTTAGTGTTTTTGATTTAACTGGATCTTCACCTACAACTGATATAGGGCCAAATGGTACTAATTTAGGTTATTTTACAATACCAAGTAGTGTGGTGTCAAATCAAAAAAGAGCTATACTTACGAATAGTTCAGGTGGTAATATGCCTCCTAATAAATACACGGTAAATTTAAGATTAAGTGATGCTATTGCTAGTGTAAACGCTGTATATACTGTTGATATGGTTATAGAGCCTGATGTTGTTAGAGCTATTACTTGGCAAATAGTTTGCGATGGAGAAACTCAAGCTGATAACTTTCCAGCTGTAGAAATACAAATAACAGACGGATCAGAATCACCTACACAACAAAATGGTTGGTATCTTTTTCCTGTACCTTGGAGCACGTTAGTCAACGTTAATGGCGCTAACATTATTACAATAGACAGAACAAATGCTAGATTAACAAATCCATCAGGCGCAGCATGTCCTTCTTATGGTGATGCTTTCTTTTCACCTACATCAAGCGCTGCTGTTAGAGCTTTATGGACGGCTAGTGATTGCACTTGCTCTAGCGGCAACACGGGTAATATAACAGATATTAGTAATATAGATACGACTGGTTATCAATTTGAAATTGTATAATGGAAATATCTAACAAAATAAGTAATAATTAAATATGGGAGCGATAGTTGAAGTAAAGTATTTTAACTCTTTTGTTTTAAAGAAGACTGTAAAAGAAAGTGACAATACTATCATATGGAACGGTTCTTTTGGTATACCAGCAGCAAAAGGTGGTTATCCTGTAGTTGTTGATAGTGACACAGATGGAAGCACTAACTGGGTTATAGAAGAAGCTAGAATAAGAGGTGGTTATAATAATTTGTCAACTGACAATGGAGCTAAAGCTTATTTAGTAGAAGAAGAACCTAACGCAGTAAGAAGAGGAAATTCTATAATATACTCTGGTATATTTAACTCAAGAACAGGTATAAACAAAACTAATGTATTTTCTGTAGCTGACGATATTACAAAAAGTGCAGACCCTGCAAATGGAACAATACAAAAACTATATGCAGAAGATACTAACTTGACAATATTTCAAGAATTAAAAGTAAGTAGAGCTTTAGTAGATAAGGATGCTATATATAGTGCTGAAGGAAATGCAGCTATTACATCTTCTAATTTAACCATAGGTGTTATACAACCTTATCAAGGTAAATATGGTATAAGTAAAAATCCAGAAAGCTTTGCAGTATATGGCTATAATAAGTATTTTTCTGATAGAAATAACAATGTAATAATGAGGTTATCTAAATCTGGTCTTGATGAAATATCTAGGTTTGGTATGATAGATTATTTTAGAGATGAGTTAAATAATTATCGTGTAAATAAAGTGATAGGTGGTTGGGACATACATAACGACCAGTACGTTGTTAATACGTTAGATGAAAAACTACTTTCTTACAACACTCTTTCTTTTGATGAAACAGTAAAAGGTTGGACTAGCTTTTTTGATTATAACCCTGATCAAATGTTTAGTTTAAGAAATAACTTTTACAGTATTACTAATGAATCTTTATATAGACATTATGCTACTTCTGTAAATAGAGGTAATTTTTACGGAGTTAATCATCGCAGCTCTGTTACATTTATATTAAACGCTGAATCACCTGTTTCTTCTAAAAACTTTAAAACAATAGGTTATGAAGGAAGCAGTGGTTGGCAATTATCTACATTAGTATCTGATGGAACTGGTGATGGATTAAGCCCAGCGTCAGGACAATGGATAACAACAAATGATGAATCAGCTTTAGTATTAAGTTTATTAGAAGGCGAGTACGCTTTTAATTCTAGCGGAATTGCTATACCTAGAGCTAATTATGCTTTAGCACCAGGTAATAATCCTCCTGGTTTTGGCAATGCAAACCCACCAGTGCCTAGATATTATGCAGGGTTTAATAGAAAAGAAAACAGATACGTTGCTAATTTAATTAACAACAGTAACGCTACGACAGGAGAAGTATTGTTTGGCTCTGAGATAAGTGGTGTAAAAGGATTTTATGTAACAGGAACTGTAGCGACAGATTTAACTACAAACTTAGGTGGTGAAAAACAATTGTTTTCAGTAATGTCAGACTACGTGATGAACAATGGATATTAAAAAATTAAAAATAAATAAAAATGAGTGTATTAATTGGTAGTGCTATAAGCGCTGGCGCTAGTATTATTGGTGGTATTATCAGTGGTAGTAAAGCTAGAAAAGCTAAAAGAAAAGCGGCGAGAAAGCTTAAAAGAATGAACGCTAAAATGAAAGAGTTAGAGGCTAACAGACAGGAAATAATAAATCCTTATGAAGACATGACTAGTTTAAGCGGCATGATGAGTAATCCTATGGCTAACCTATCCGTTGCTACACAAGCTACTGATATGCAAATTGAGCAAACTGACATTGCTTTAGCTAATACTTTAGATGCATTAAGAGAATCTGGTGGTGGAGCTGGTGGTGCAACCGCTTTAGCTCAAGCTGCCTTACAGTCTAAGAAAAATGTAGCTGCTGATATAGAAGCACAGGAAAAATCTAACGAAGATAAAAGAGCTGCTGGTGAAGAAAAACTACAACAGGCTCAAATAGCAGAAGCTGAAAGAATGCAAGACGCCGAGGCTATGGGTAAAAAGTTTGTTTATAGCGAAACTGAAAGTAGAGAGATGCAACAATTAAATAGACTACAAAATCAAATAAACACTCAACAAGGTATAAAAGCCCAAGCTTCAGCTGATCAAACATCAGCATTGACAGGGGCAATATCTGGTGTGGCTGGTGCGGCAAGCGCTTTTTACAATAGCAAAGGATAAAACATGGAAAATAGAAACATTACAACAAACCTTTTAATAAAACAATTACTGCAAAGTGATAACATGGCTTATGTTCCAGGGTATATAGCTTCACCTGTAGATACTGAATTTAGAGTGCTAGATAAAGCTTACCAAGATACTGGCAAGCAATACGCTAAAATAAAAACAGCTATAGACCAAGGTAAGTGCGGTAATTGTATTGAAGAGAATAACATGTTAATGCAACTTGAAGCAGCGCCAAAATTATCATTAGAGTTTTTAGAAAACGTTATGAGTGAATTAAGCGTGGTAGAAACTTCTAACTATGATCCTAATAATTACTTTGGATTTATGGTTGCTAATTGTATTATTTCTGAGAAACCTGGATTTTCTAAAACAGATGGTTACGATGTAGTGTTACAGTTATTGGAAAATGGAACACAAGAGTTAACTTTTACAGGACCTATATTTGATAAACCTTTAGTAATAAATAGCGCAGCTCTTAAAAGCTTATTAGAGTCTGATACTTCTATGGTTGTTGAAACTCCAGATATTAATGTAAGCATGACAGAATTATTAGTAGAGTCTCAATTGTTTGATCCTAAGTCAATAGGTGAAGATAAAAAACTAGGTGCTGATGCTAAAATATTAGAAACTTTTATATTAAAATTTAACGGCGAACCTGATTATGAAATAATTGATTTAGGTAACGGTAAAGGTAGAAATATAATAAGATATGACATGGATAAAATAGAGAAAAAGGTAACTCCTTTTATCAATGCTCAAGTAGCAGGTATATTAAGCGCGGAGCAAGAAGCTATTGCTGCTTGGAACGTTTATTTATCTAAAGGAACTAGCCAAGAAGAAGACGATCAAATGGTTCAAAATGCTAATGCAGCTAGTGACTCATGGTCATATGAATTAGACTTGCCATTACTTCAAGATAAAAAAGTTTTATTTTTAGAAAAGTACAAAGAATATTTTTACAAAAATTACTTAGTTCAGTTTTTAACAAACAAAATACCTAGTGTACAAAAAGACGCCTCTGTATTTGATCTAGAGCAAGCTAGACAAGCTAAAGCTGAAAAACTAATGAGTAGCACTAAATAAATTAAATCAAATGACTAGAGAAGAATATATAAAAGATTTAGTATCTCAAAATATAACTGGTAGAGAAATAGTAGAACTAGCCTCACAGTTTAATGAAGAAGAAGAAGAAGTAAAGACAGACGATGTTGTAGCTCAGGATGCAACTGTAACATCGACCAATCAAGAAGCATCCGAATCTTCGGATGGTACATCACTATCAGACGAGGAAAAAGCAACTACTGCTGCAGAACTAGCGAGCGCTAAACAATTGGTAGAAGATTCTTTATTTGATCAAGAAACTACAGATAAATACGCGATTGAATCACAAGAAATATACAATCAATTAAACCAAGACATAAGTGGTTTAACTACTAGAAAAGAAGAAGGTGAAGCCATTGCAAAAAAAGCTTTAGAAGATATAGAAGGTCAAGATGCTGATTCAGATTTTAAAACTCCAGAAGCGCTAAAAAACTTTTTTGAACCTGGACAGCAAATGTTAGCAGATTTAGGAGGTTTTGCGTACGAAGTAGGTACTAGTGTTAAAGATTTTTTTGAAAAAAATCCTATGGGCCCAGGAAGTTTAGGAGATTTTAGTGAAAAAGAAGAAATAAGCACTGTTATTGAAGGTAAAAAAATTGTTAAAGATAGCAAAGAAGTTAAAGATTTTAATTTACTAAAAGAAACTGAACAAATAGCTGCTAGAGATTATTTATTTCAAGAAGGAAATAAAAACCCTTCAGGTCAAGAAGTGTTAAAATATGTAGCAAATAATTCTCAAAAAGAAGATTTTCAAAATACTAGTAGAAAAATATTTCAAGACAAGTACATTAAACAAAGACAAAAAGAAGCTATAATAGAGCGAAACAAAAAAGAATCTGGTTGGGATGGATTTAGTGAGGGCGAAAATCAAAATAGATTAGAAGAGGCTGCAGCTTTAATTTCTAGTAGTTTAGACAAAGAAGCGCAAAGCAATATAGCAACTTCAGCAAGTATAGATTCTAAAATACAAAACGTTGAAGAGCAATTAATGGCTTTGAAAAAACTTAAACCAACATCACAAGAAGAAGCAAACTTAATAATAAGTAAAGCTAATGTACTTTTTAAAGAAAGACAAGGATTAGTTGATGCCTATGGTGATTTAGTGAATAGACAAATAGAAATAGGCACTGAAGCAAAAGATATTAGAGGTTATTTAGATACTGTTAGTCGTAATCAAGGTTGGTTAGTAAATCCAGTAGGCGCTTTAGTTGGTGGTGTGTATGACTTTGTCGATGGTGTTGATGAGTTTATAGATAGAATGGTATATAGTCGTTTTGAAATGGCTGCTGATGTTATTAAAGTTAATACAGATAAAGATTCTTGGCTTCATAAAAGTGTACTGGCTATGGAAGGTTTAGAAAAAACTAACTTTGGTATTGACACTGCTATAAATAACATGAGAGAAGGTTTAGCAGAGCCAATTAGCGTTAGTGATATAGACAACTGGAGTGATATGTGGCAGTGGAGTTCTCATTTAGTAGGATCACAAGCAACAAACACTGCTGTTATGTTGACTACTGGCGGATGGGCTTTGCCTTTATTAGGTGCTAGTTCTTCTGGAGCATCATTTAACAGTATGCAACAAGATATAGATTTATTTGGTGAAGAAATTACACCTTTGCAAATGTATACAGTCGCGCTTGGTACTGGTCTAGCAGAGGGTTTAAGCGAAAGAATAACTTTAGGTCAACTGAATAGAATAAAAAAAGGTCTACGTGCTAGCGGTAAAAACTCTTTAAAACAAGGTACTGAAGATTATATAAGAAATTTATTTACAAAAAAAGGAGCAACAAGAGCGGCGACTAAAGGTTTTGTTTATGGTAAAGAAACTTTTGAAGAAGGTTTTACCGAAGCTGTAGCTGGTTTTTCTCAAAGAGCGCTAGAAAGATACGTGTTAGGAAAAGACGTTGGTCTTTTTGATGGTATGAAAGACGAGTTTATATCTGGAGCGTTTATGAGTGGTTTTGTTTACAAAGCTCCTGGTTTAGGCATGCGAATGTATAAAGCTTTTCAACCAGAAGATTCTAACCAAACTATAGGTAAATTAAAAACAAGAAATATTGAAATAGGAAAAATACTAGAAAATAGTCCTTTACTAGATATTAAAGTTAGAGAAAAACTAGAAAACGAACTACAAGAAAACACTACTAAAGTTCAGCAAATAATGGCTAAAGACTTTAGAAACATGGACAAAATGAGTCAAGAAGAGCAAAATGACTTAATGGCCAAAGAAGATAAAATATATAATTTAAGAGAATTATATGATACTACTCTTAATGATAATAATATAAATGAAAAAGATAGAGAATCTATTTTAAGCAGTTTAAGTTCTGAATTAAGATCTATAAAAAACGACAAACTAAAACTATTATCAGAAGTAAGTGTAAGAGAAGAAATATCGTTAGCTAAAAAAATAGGCGAAGAAACAGGTAGAACTGATTTTGGTGAAGATGCTGTTGGAACAGGTCAAGCTGTAGAAGTTGTAGAAGATGATGCTGCTTTTAAAGAAATGACCAAAATAGATGAAACAGGTGTTGAAGGTGTAGAACTTAAAAGCGGGCAAATAGTTCTTAATAAAGCTCAAATGTTAGCAGCGGCTATGCGTAACGGTGGCAACATAGGTACTGGTATTCATGAAATTTTACATAAAGTATTAAAATCTGAATTTAGCAGAGATCCAGCAAAAGCTGAAAAATTAAAAGAACAATTTTTAAAAATATTAAAATCTGAAAATAGATCTGTATATGATAAGGTAATAGCTAGAATTGAAGCAAATTACGACGCAGAGTATTTAGCTAAAAATCCTGACGAATATATTACTACATTTGCAAGTGTTTTAAAAGAAAACAATATAGAGTACAGCCAAGCAACAGATGGCTTATTTACAAAGTTAGCTAATTTTATTGGTGGTTTGTTTAGTAATAAACTACAAGTAGACCCAAATGATTTCAAATTCAAAGACGGTAAAGATTTATATAACTTTGTTCAAACATATGTCAAGAATACTTCTGAAGGTAAAGTATCTGAAAGAACAATAAAATTAGCAGAGGCTGGTAAAGATGTAAAAGCAGGTGACAAACTATCTAGGTCGTCAGTTTTAGAAGAAATAAATAAACTTGTGCCACAAGATATTGTTACTAAAGAAGATTATGATGCTTTTTTAGCAGATCCTAGAGCTAACAAACCTTTGTTTGATGCTTTGTTACTTGAAGGTGGTGTTATAAATAACTATGTAAGAAGCAGAACTACAACACAAGCTGAAACTGATAAAGCTATACAAGGTTTAACAGATAGAATAATGAACTTTAACCCTGAGGCTAAAAGAGCTGATGGAAAACCTGTAGGTATACAAGGTTTTGGTGAGGCTATATTTGCTAATACTAGATTTGCGAAGTTAGATGCTAAAAAAGCTTTGTTTGAAGAAGGAGAAAAAGCTAAACAACAAAAAAGTATTGACGGTGGAACACTGCAAATAGCTGATGAATCTACCACGTCTAAAAAAGATGATACTAAGTTAGCTAAAAAACCTAGTGAAACTACAGTTTTTGACAAAGATACTGAAGCTAGAATTGACGAAGCTGTAAACAAAAATTTTAAAGGTCCAGATGTTAAATTCTCAGAAACTAGAGATGTTCCTAATGATATAGCTGTTATATATGCAGAGAAGCTTGGAATAAATCCGCAGACCATAACTGATAAAACAAAAAATTATACTAAAAAAGATGCAGAAGGTTTAACTAAAGCAAAACAACTTTTGCTTAAAAACGCTAAAGATGACTATGCTCGTTTACCTAAATTAAAAGATGATTTTGGTAAAGGCACATTTGTTCCTAAAAATGTTAAAGACGCTTTATATACTGATGGCGAATTAACAGGTAGCTTAAAAGACTACATGGATCTTATTAGAGAAAAACCTGTTAAACCTATATACAGAGACCGTGTTGGTCAAACTATTAGAGGTTTATTAAACTTGACTATTAGAAATCGTATACTGGAAACAGCACAGCCTTTGCAAGCAAAAAGACTACAATCAGGAGCTAAGTTTAGTAAAAGTGTTATTAAAATAAATGAAGGCGATTACGATAATGTAATTAAAAAAATTAAAACACAGTTAAAATCAATAAAAGGAGTTCCAATAAAAGAAGGAACTTTAGATGAAAAAGAAGGTCAATATGCTATAGAGAATAAACTTGTAGCTATGTACGACTGGGATGCTAAAATAAATCCAGACGATAAAAAAAGCTTAACTTATGGCGAAGCTAGAAACAACTTAGTGGAAAAACTAATAGAAAGCGTTTCGCAAAAATATAGACCTATGATGAGGCAGTTAATTAAAGACGCTTCAACAAATCAATTGGCTGTTGGTGGCATAAAAGAAGGTGGTGACATAAAAGGAGCTAGGCTTGGTAACTTAGCTTTGTATGGAAATGAAGCTGAGTTTGATGCTAATGTTAAAAGCTATGGCGAAGGTGAAACAATATCAAGGGACTCTATATTAAGCAAGGGAGGTATGTTAACAGAGAAACTTTTTAACAAATTAAAAAGTAAAGATTTTAACAAAAAACAAGATCAAAAACTAGATATACTAGACATGTTGATAGATGGGTTGGCTAGTATAAGTAAAGATTCTAACGCTTCTTGGTTTACAAAAACTTTTTTAGCATCTGCAACAAATAAACAAGGACATCCTTTAAGGTTTTTGTTTCCTGTAAGAAATGTTGAAACAGATATTAACGGAAAACCTTACAACAAGCCTTATAGAGAAGAGCACGGTTTTGTAGCAAATAACGCTGGGTCTTTAATTGAATACAGCGTAATGACAGGTCAAACTGACATTGTTAAAAAAATACTAAGAGCTTCTGCTCAGCAGACTTTATTAACTCGTGACACAGATGCTAAGTTAGGTAAAGCAAAGTTAGGAATTAGTATGGGTGATAATTTTAGCAAACTTATAAAAGAAGTATTAAACAATACTATTGACCCAAAAATGGAGGGTGTTATTTCTTTGTCTAGATATTTAAGTGATGGTTTGGTAAATATAAATAATTTATATAATTTACAAAAAAACTTAATGATGCCTAAAGCTTTAGGTATGAAAATTTCTTTAACGCGATCCCCTAATTTAGATGCTTTTATTGAAGCGTTAAGTATTAAATTAATTGAAAATCCTAATGATTTAAATAAAATAAACAAATTAATTAAAGTTCAAGAAAAACTTATTCCAACTAAAAACAAAGCAAGCGAAATCCTTACTAATCAATTTAGTCCAAAATTATCAAAAAACACCGCTACAGAACAAAAAATAAAAACATTAAGCAATTATGATAAAACTCTTAAGTTTTCAAGGTCTTTAAACACAAAACCAAAAGGAATAAGTGTGTTTGATTTTGATGATACGTTAGCTAAAACAAAAGAAAAAGTTATAGTTAACAAAGCTGACGGAACTACTATAGAAATATCAGCCGCTAAGTTTGCAGAACAAGCTAGTGAATTACAAGAAAATGGAG
>Ga0233412_10001310_pt1 | contig 13203 bp, 1 predicted proteins | sample Na_anoxic_4_MG_FD_180667 | JGI IMG/M metagenome (GOLD analysis project Ga0233412, IMG submission 180667) | Seawater microbial communities from Saanich Inlet, British Columbia, Canada - Na_anoxic_4_MG | ecosystem: Environmental > Aquatic > Marine > Inlet | place: Canada: British Columbia... | reverse complement strand
TATTTCAGCAGCATCTCTATTTATAATTATATTTTTTTGTTCTGCTTTAATCTTGTATATCTCATCAAGATTATCTTCTAACATAGCAGTAATTTCCAATATAGTAGCTTCTCTGTTAGAACTTTGATTATATTCCTCTATAGTCTGGTCTCTTAATAGGGATAGTTCTTTAGCGTACCACGCTTCACTCTTAATCGCTATAACTGCTCGACTAAGTTCTAGTATCTCTTCTTTATGCTCCCTCGTAAAGTTATCTGCGATAGCGGATACTCTAGCCCTCTTCTTATAATCTCCCCACTTAGTCAAGTAACGAGTTAATGGGTCAGAATCTTCTCCTAAAAATTCTATTTTTTTAGCCCCATTACTAGTTACTTTAAAATCAGGGAGCATTACAAACATTTTATCAATATCAAAATCACTACCAGTTTTAGTAGTAATTTCTTCATATACTACAATAGTATCTCCAACTAATGCAGGAAGAATTCCTACAATATCAATAGCATCATTAGAAGAGTTAGCCTGATTAGGAATACGATATCCTATTCCTTCAAGAACGTTTTTATCTATTTTTGATATTAATTCTTCAGTAGTAAGTTCAGGAAATTTTTCTTTAAGTTTATCTAAAACTTTGTGAGGAAGTAATACTTGCCCAGCTTTTACCGATAATATGTCTTCTCCTACTACTGTTGGAGGCTGAGGTTTTCTTCCATCTATCCATAGTATTTGATTTTTGATATAATCAGGAATTTTAGTAGATCCTGGAGTAAATCCTGTAGCAGACATTTGGACATAACTACCACCAAGTTGTTTAAGTTTAACAGTTTTAGCAGTAACGGCGTTAGTTAATTTACTTTCTACAGTCTCTGTAAACTGAGGAAAAGCGTCCATACCTAATCCAGCCTTAACTGCATATCTTACGGCTCTAGGTTGATCTTTTAATTCTTCAAATAAGAAATCATATAATTTAGATTTTCCATCGTAAAAAGTGTTAGTATCTAAAGAATATCCTAATTTATCAGTAATTTGAATAGCCCCTTCATTAGATAAAGTAATATCTATATCATTTATTCTTTTAATAATATCTGCTCCAGACCTTCCATTATAATCAGCTTTTGGGTCAATATTAGCTAAAATATTTTTCTTAACCTGCGATCCAACAAGTGTATTTTTCATACCCTTAGTAGGTAGTTCTTGTTGTAGTCTCCAAAATCTATTACTTAAAGTAACTGGATTAACTTCAAAATTTTCTTTAACAGTATAATCATCATTCATCCAAGAAGCTACATCACTTGCTCCTACTTTTACTCCGTCAAGAACTACAGCTTCTACTTTCATTCCAGAGCCGTCTTTAGCCATGTTTTTCTTTTCTTGCTTTTCTAATATTTTACGTAAATTATCTAAATCTGTACCTGCAGTAAGTACTGGGTGTAATACAGCTTGAGAATATTTAGTATAAAAAGGTACTGCCATACTACCTATGAAGCGCAATTCAAAATGAACTCCTTTCATAGGCTGAAAGAATATTTCCATAAGTTTAGAATCAGCAGTTCCATTACGAATTTTGTAAAGGTTATCTTCGTGTAAATCAGTAAATTGGCCTGTACCTCTATAAATTTCAATAGCTCGTTCTAAAGTAATCCATCCTTGAGCATCAGTTGAATTTACTTTTTGATACCCATTAACAAGAGTTTTAGCGGCTCTAGTTGCAGAAGCTTTTGACCTATAGGCGTTTGATTGAATAAGTAATTCTATTAATTTAGGTAAATTTTCTTTTGTATAAAATTCAGAAGGTTTAATAACATCAGATAAAGTAATTTGTTGGTATTTAGGGTTAACTACCCAAACCCCGTTCTCATCTTTATATATTCTAAGGTCAGTGCCCGTCGCTATTCCTGCTGGAATTCTTTTTTTAACGTCTGAAGGATTTTTATAAAATCTAGGATCGCCAATAAACATCTTAGCCATTTCCATATTCATAAGAATAGAATTAAGAACTACATCAGCATGAGCTTTCATAATAGCTTCATTTTTATTAGTTCCTGTACTTGGGTCATACCCATAATTATCTATTAATACTTTTTCATCTATAGTAGTTAAATTATCACTTTGATTAATTGTACTTATATGGTCATTTAAATGAGATACCATAGTTGTTCTAAGCATTTCTACTACATCGTCTCTTAAAGCATCGTTAGGCATAAAAGGTTGTCCAGTAGTTTGATATACTTCCATCGTTTGAGAAGTTTGTGTCCCAAAAGACAACGAAGGCATGCTATACACAGTATTCCAATTTCCTACAGGAGCCCCTTCAGCAAGGTCTTTATCAAATAATTCTCCGTTTTTTTGAATAGTATTAGAATAAACCCTTTCATTGTCATTATTTAATTTATAATGAAAATGTATAACATGGTCATTATAATCTAATGCATTAGTAAGGTCACTATCAAATTCTCCTGCTATTTGTTCATATGCTAAATAACTTTGAGACAGCTCGTCCATAACATGATTAGAAATATGCTTCAAAAATTCAGTAGTTTCTTCGCTAGACATATCCCACTCACCGTCTTTATTTACAGTAATTCCAGAAGACATGAACATATTAGTTCCGTCAGTTACATTAAGATGCCTAGATTTATCTGCTGTATTAAGATATGGAAAATAGCCTTCTAATACTCTAGCTACTCTATCTACAATATCATCTGTCTTAGTTATTTTAGTATATTCATTTCCCGTATCATCAGAATTTTCTTCTTTAAACTGATTCCATAGCCATATTTTAATATCCTTGTTTTCTAATATACTTTGTAATAATCTAGAATTTTGATAAAAAGGCATTTTTTTCATCTCTTCTAATTTAGAAGGATTTTTTAATACTTCAGCTATAAATTTAGTAATGTAATCGTTTTTACTATATGCGTAATATTTATTACCATTAGCCCCTGCTACCATGTTTTCAGAAAGATACGTTCCAAATAAAGAGCCGTATTTAGCAAGTATTAACATTATCTCATTTTCATCTGTAAAAGCAGTAATTATTCTACCATCTTCTGTTTCTAAAGATTTATTACCTCTTTGAAGCATATTAGACAAAGACCTTCCGTTACCGCTTTTAGTATATATTTTATCGAACCAATCCATAATAAATTCAGTAGCAGCTGCTCCTAAATCTCCGTTAAAATGATCTTCGGCTATATAATGTAAAACTCTTTTATCCATAACTATTCCAGTGTCTTCGAATAATTTTACTAAGTCATTCACCATATCGTCAAAGGTAGCTTGATCCATTTCTACCTTATTTTTTCCATAATTGTCTTTAACTTGATGAGTTTTACTATACGCATTAAATACATTTTTTATCTTTTTAAATCTTGTAGCTAACTCTATAGCTTCATCTCTTTTAAGATGAGGTCGTCCATTAAAATCTTTTCTAATTAATCTAGCAACTAAGCCATTTTCCCAAAAAGTGAGCAATACTTTTTCATTAGACATATTGCCCATATTTTCAGAACCTCCTATTTTAAAAACAATTCTACCATTTTCATCTTTGATATATAATGTAGTGGTATAATTAATTCTAGTCATACTAAAAGCATTGTGAAACTGAGTTTTTTTATACTCTGGAGTAGTATCTTCTGTTAGTATATCTACAAAATGTTGCATATATGGAAGTCTTGTAGCTAACTTTTTTAACTCTTCTACCATTTCTTCTAATACATCTTCCTTCCCGTCTGTAGGGGCTATATCAGATAAAGCTGTAGATAATCTATCCCAAGTTTCAGCAAAATTGGCAAAAACAGGTAGTCCAAATTCTTTTCCTATAATTGGGTTACCTTCTTTATCTAAATTAGGAGCAAAAGCTACCATTAATTTAGTATTAGTATTCGCATTATCTTTCCAATTAGTTTCAAAAGCAGGTTTAATGTTGATACCATCCCTACCCTCTTCTTCCATATCTTCGTCAGATTCGTCTTTCATTATTACCCCATACAAAGAATCTAATTGAAGTTTAACATTTTCATAAAATCTTTCGAACATTTCTGGCTCAAGTATTCTATCTATTTTAGCTGCAGTAGCTTCATCAGTATTGTCTGCAACATCCATTAATGCTTCACTAACAGGGCCTTCATAATACCCAGTAGTATTGTCAAATATATCTTTATGAGCGTCACTTAAGTTTTTAAAATCTTTTATGTCTACTACTTTAGCACTTTGCATAAGATAGTATATCATAGAATTAGTCATTTCCGTTACTTGGGGATCTGTAAATTCATTAATAATATCTTTTTCAATTATATTCTCCATCTTAGAGTTTAAAAATCCTGCCTTTTTAAGGGCAGCAGTTCTTTCTGCTCCATTATAATTTTCAGAATCTCTTAGATAATTTTTTATAATCCCTTCAGTACTTTTAATAAGTTGCCCAGGAGCAGGAGAATATCCAAAAAATTTACGTATCGAATCCCACAGTCTTTCAAAAAGTCCTTTATTTTCATTATTAACTAATTCTCGAAACTCTGGATTAACATATATTTCAGATAAAAATTCTTTTACGTCAGAAAATCCATAAGTAGAATCTGCGTTTCCTGTATATCTACCTTTAAATTTAGACCAAATAGCAGTAGTAGCAGAAATAAAATCTTTTTCTGCAGTTGTAAGAACTTCGTTATTAGCTTTTTTTATAAAAGGCATAGATAGTGCAGCATGAAAAATTTCGTGCAGTATAACCCTGTGTAAATCAGCTTCACTAATGCCGTCTATAAATTCTTCATTAAAAATAATTTCATTAGTTTCATAATCAAATACTGCAGGAGTAGTACTTGCTTTAATTTTAGAATACCCAGTAGTTTTTCTAAATTCACTGGAAGATTTAGAAATAATAACAGTTCCTTTTGCAAAATATTTAGTAAAAGATTGTTTTTCAAGAAGGACTATAGCTGATTTTATTAATGGGTCATTGCTATCTTTAAATATAGCTGCTAAAGCATTTTCAATTTTTAAAGAAGCATCACTGCCTATAGGAATATATTGTTTAGCTCTTCTTAAATATTCATTAAATTTTGCTTGTTTACTTTTTGCAACATTAATATTTAATTTACCTCCTTTTTTATTTCTTCTAGCCTCTCGTCGGGATTTAGTAGTACTTCCTCCAGCTTCAACCTCACTAGTTTGTTGTTTTTTAGTTTGTGCTTTTTTCTTTACTTTAGGAAGTAATCCTTTGGTAGCAAGGACTTTTCCAAATGCGCCTAAATATTCAGAGCTACTTAAAAGTTTTTCTGTAGCTGCTATTAATTTTTGTTGTTGTTTAGAGCCATCATTTATTAAATCTACTCCGGTAGAAGGATGAATTATCCTCCAATCTCCTTTAGCACTTTCCCTATATACATAAAAGGTATTATCTCCTATGGTTACAGGCTTGCCATATACATATGAATATGTATTATTAGTTGGATGTCTTCTACGAACTCTTTCATATCCTTTAGTACCTTTTAAAGTATCATTATCGTCCTTTTTATTATGAGTTAATTCTTTATTTTCAACAGCTCCTTCTAAAGTTAAAGCAGGAATAGTTTCTTTTTTAATTACTGGAGCTACATTATGAATAGGACTCATAAATAGATTCCCATTTTTATCTAGCCGATAATCAATACTAGCAATTTTTGTTTGGGACCAGTATGTAATAGCGTTTTTATTATCTATAAACTCTTTTCCTATGTTAAAATACATATTACCCATTAAATGAGCAATAAATTTATTTTTAGCAACTGGATTATCTATATGCCCTGGTTTAGCTTCTTCTCCTTCTTTAGCGTGTAAAAAAAGCGGACTTCCTTTAGATTTACCTGATGTTTGTATACCATATCTTAAAATACTAGATTTACCCACTCCAGGCTTTCCTTGTAAAAATAATGTATTTGCAGAAGTATTTTCATTAGTGGCAATTCCTTCATAAACTAAGAAATTTAAAAGTTCTCCATATGTCCAATCGTCTTTAAACCCAAGTAGACTTATCTCAGCTTCTGAAGAATTTTCCATTAGCTCTAATGCTGTACCTTCTATTTTATCACCGTGATTGAGTAAGAATTTTCCATCCTCACCCCTTCGCATTAAATTCCTATACAGTTCATAGATTAATTCTGCAGAAGCTAGAGTTTGTTTCGAAACACTTACTTTAAGAGGAACTACAACTCCGTTAGCTGCTTCTTGGTTAGCAATAAATACACCCCCTTGACTAGCATCATCACTTTGTGCATGATCTAATGACGTATCAGGATTATTTTTACTCTTCCCTCCAGGGCCTCTTTTTGACGGAGTATGACTTTCATAAAATCTTCCACCATCACCACGAAATACTAATTTAACTTCTTCACCAAATACTTCTTGAATACCTATAAAATCTTCTTCTCTATTCCCAGTCTCTGATTTTCTAGCTTTCCCATATCCAGCTTTGTTTATTTTAGTAGTAACAGCTGAAGTAGTACCATGACTATTATATACTAACGCCCTTGTTTCATCAAGAGCTTTAATTTCAGATTTTGGATTTTTAAAGTTTTTAAAATTTCTATTGTGTAGCCATACTCTCAAAGAACTTCTTTCTCCTTTATCGTTTAATAACCAAGCAGCAATAGGTAATGCATTTATTTCAGCAGTTGAAAGTTTTGTACCATCTTCAAGTTTTTTCTTTATTGCCTTAGATACAAACATCATATCTATCCCATATTCAAGCTCAGTACCTATCATAGAATTTGATGGGTTTTCAAATAGTGCAGTAATTGCTACTCTATTTTCTTCTAATGCTATAGCTCTCGGGTCAGTAACAGCCACTGATTGCCAAGCTAATTGTAAAGAATGAGCATCTGGCTCTATTTCAGGGGGTTTAATTTCTTTAGTTTGTCCAGGAAATTGATCTTTACTACTATCAGGTTCTAAAGCATCACTAATAGCTTTAGCAGATTTTTTCCCAGTACTATTATTATTATTTAATGTAGATAAATCAGAACCTCTTCCAACAGGGGCACTATCTTTATCTTGAATAAGTTTAGCTTTTAACGCTATTAGCTCAACTTTTCTTTTTTCTTGGGCTTCATAAGCAGCTTCCATTGCTTTTAAAGCATTTTTTTCTTTTTTTATTTCGTCTTTAGTAGCAGTACTACCTTCTACTGCCATTTTTACTAATTTCTTTTTTTTATTTTGTATACCAATTCTAGTATTACGTTGTTTTTTTTGTATATCTTTTATCTCTGCTTCTGTTGCAACTATTTGCGCTTTAATTGCCGCCTCATTTTGAACAACTGGTTGAGTATTCCCAGATAAATTATTTTCCCTAATAGCTTGAGCCCTTGCAATAACCAAAGCTTGATTTTCATTAAGAAATTCTAATTCATCTTTAGTAAGACTATTTGGATTAAGATCTTCAAGAGCTAACTTTTGAGCTATAGACTCTATCCTACTGCTTACAGGATTTTCTCTATTAGTAACTGCTTTCTTTTTATCTTTATTATTTTTGTCTGCTACATTTTTAACCTTTTTTCTATGAGCAATAGTAAACCCAGATTCTGGAAGTTCTATTTCTTCATCTTCAGATAATTGTATTTTATTCATTACTGTACCATCGGGAGTCTTATCTGAGCTTACAAAAACTCCATAAACCACACTACCTTGCTCATCTGTTACAGATACATAATCACCTTTTTGTACTTTTTTACTACTTTCTTCAGTATTATTTTCAATATTTTCTTGAAACCGTAGTTTAATTAGTGCTTTTTCTTGTGCTCTTTTATGAGCATCTTCTCCTTCTTTAGTTTTTTGAAAAGCAAGGTCTTTTTTAGTTTGTTCTAAAGTAGTAATAGCTGATTCATATAACTCATTAATTTGTAGATAAGTAGCTATTGCTGGGTTTTTAAAAGCTTCGTCTAAAAATTGAGAATAAGCTTCTTTATTATTACTACCACTATCATTTAAATTATCTACATCAAATACTATCTCAACATCATTTCCTTCTTCATCTTTGTATCCGTGTTTTTTAGCTATTTCTCCTAAAATATCGGCTACTCCATCTTCAGTATCTTTATCAGTACCTCCTAATAAATCATCTCTGACTGATGATATATATTCTGCAGCCTCTTCTTGTATTCTTTTATTTAAGCGAGTACGAAATATTTGACCACTATTAGAAAATCCAGAATCTTTTAAAAAGTCATTTTCTAAAGACAGTAGCTCTTCTTTTAACTCTTTTGCCAGTGCTTGTGCTTGTTCTCCTCCAAGGTCTGCTAAAGCTTCTTCAGACATATTACCGTTTATAATATCATCTAAATATGCTTCAGTATGTTCAAGAGTACCCCGTTCTAATTGATTAGTTATTACCCCATAAAATTTCTTTTTGGCGATGATATCCATGACTGGAACATCTTCTTTCTTTTTTGCCTCATCTACTACAATATCTTCTTTAGCTTGGGTAGTCATATGAGTCTGAATAAATTCTTTAGTGCTATTAACACTACGAATAGCAGCTTGTTTTCTTTCTTCTTCAGATTTTCTATTCTTACTACTGTATTGTCCAGTAAGTACTTTCATCATAGGTCTTTGAAGACTTCCACCTATAGCCCCTAACATACCTTCATATTGAGCTTGAGGACTAACTGCTGCATCCCAAAACATATAATTATATGCAGCAAGGTCACCCATACCGTCAAGTTTTTCAGCCATTTTAGGGTCTAATATTCCAAGCTTAGCTTCTGCTTCCTGTCTTTCTGCTGCTTGAAAACCAAACTGTCCTACTTCTTCTACGTATTCTTTACCCATTTGAAGTAAAGGGTTTGATACACCTCCACCAAAAAGAGGCTTAACTAAATTATTATATGCTTTTGATTTTAAGCTTTGTTTTACAGCTGCTTTTGCAGTACCATCAGCTACTGCTTTACTTATTGCTCCACGAGTATGCCCTACTCCTTTAAATATTCCAGCTACAGATAAAGCATCAGTAAGAATAAATACTCTATTTTTAAGTAAGAAGTCTTCTGCAGCTTCAGTAGCTGTTTCTTTAGCTATAACTGGGTCTATACCTGCTTCTAAAGATTTAGCTAAAATATCTTCATATACCTCAACTCCCATTATTTTACCTTCTGCGTAATTAGTTATAAGACCAGAAGTGCCTGAAGCAGCTATTTGATCAAATAATCGAGATTTCTTCATCCCCCTAACTACTTTACCTAAACGGCCTGCTCTAGCAGCTACTCCCAATCTACTTGCAGTAATGGCTGCTAAAGATGCTTTATACGCTAACATACCAGGAACAGCATATCCTAATCCTGAATCTATTACTGATTTCATAGAATCAAAATACCATCCTGGATCTGACCAATCAAATACTCCTGCATCTCTATCTTGTCTATATATTTTAGTAGCGTCTTCTATTCCCTCTTTTGCTTGCCCAGTAAGATCGGCTAACCAGTTTTTTTCCCAAGCATCTATTTCATCAGTAAATGGAGCTATCCAATTAGTAAGGTCTGCTATGTAAGAAACATCTTCTATCATAGTCATAGCTCCTTTAGCTACGCCCCCAAAAAGTCCATTACTAGCTTGACCATACCAAGATTGATTATTGGCCATAGCTGCTTCATAATTTTTATCTGCGTTATATGTAAATTGTCCGAATTCTCCTACGTAGTCTTTGAACTTAACTCCGCCCATATCCTCAATCTGCCCTCCTTGAGAATACCCATCATGTAGTTTACTAGGGTCTGAGGTAGCCAGCATCTCCTCCGCACTTTGTTGAACAGCAGTATCTATTTCTGCGTCTTTTTTAACAGCAGCTATTTGTTCTGATATAGAAAGTAATTGTCTTGCTTCTTGTTTAGCAACTGCAGCTTTTTCTTTATTATTATCGTATTCTAATGCTTTAGCTAAATCATCTTGTGCTCTTTTAAATTTAGTGTCTTCTGCAAGTAAATCGCTTAATTCTTTTTCCTCTATTTCTCTAGCTTCTTTTTTTTTTCTTGCAGCTTCTGCTTTTTTAAATTTCTCCCCTTCTTCTGCTTGTTTTTTTAATTTTTTTTCTTCTTCTTCTTCTAAATGGGTAATCGGATTAATGGCCATAATCTACATTGTTTATATTACAAATATAAGACATTATTGCAGATCCCAGCTATAGGGGGTTTGTGCATTAAAGTCATCTAATTCTGTCTTTTTTTCTTGTTGTAATTTTCGTATTTGGGCTAATCTTTGTTTTGTAGGAATAGCTAAAGCAGCTCCACTAATTGCTTGATTATTAAAATCTCCGTAAACTCTAGATTGTAATATTCCTTTTTTAGAAACAGGCTTAGCTGAATAACTTCCTGCATCATAAAATCCTAATGTTAAATTTTCTGGAGTTACTCCATAATTAGATTGTATTTCGGCTACTTCTTGTTCTATACCATTAGCAGAACCTGCAAATTCTCGTATAATTGCTCGACCATTTTGGTCTTTGAATAAAAATACTACACTATTACCTTCAAATTGGCCCATAGCATCTTTACCTTTTTTACTTTTATTTGCAGGATCTCTAAATAATATAAAAGTATCTTTACCATCTTTTGTTGTATAATTTCTAACTGCACTTCCAAATCCTTTAGGTTGTTTCATTGATTTCCAATTTACATCAGCGGCAGTAAGTTGTCTAAGATTAGCAAAATCTGTATATCCAGTATTTTCTAAAGCATTATATTCTGCACCTCCTTGAGCATATTTAATATTTACACTACCATCTACACCTTTCTTATATACTGGAATCCATTTATCTGGTGTAGCTTTTAACCTATTAATAGCTCTTTGTGTATCTTTAAATATTTCTTTATTTTCTCCTGAAATATCAGCATCAATAAGGAAATGAGCAATACCTTCTACTCCAGTAGTAGTATGTCTTCCCCCATAACCTATTTTATAGCCCATATCATCTAACTTAGTGTCGTATTCAAATCCTTCCCATTTTTCTTTCCTAGGCACAGGTATATATGTAAGACCTTCTGAATTATCAGATTGTCTTCTAAAAGACATATAAGATCTACCATCTGCTGCAGACACTATTTCCGCTATTTTAGTAAACTCTATAGATTTTCCAATTTCTATTTTTTCCTTTGGAGCTTGCTCTGCTTTCTTATCTATATTATACTCAAAGTTATCTCCTTCTATAGCTCCTGTTTTTACTAATTTATTTTTTACATAATTTTTTGCGTCTTCTTGTACATCTTCATCATCAGACATAAGTCCTTTAATTATATGCGACGCGTCAGAATAAGCATTACCCATAGAAGTAGTAGCTTCTTCTGCAATTTGAGTAGCACTTTTATATCCAGAAGATACTTCTTCTACAGTTTCATTATAAACATCTGATAAACTATTTCCTAATGCAGACACCCAACTTTCTTGATTTTCTGGAGTAACTTCTTCTGGTTTTGGAATAACTTTTTCTATGCCTACTTCTTTTATTGGTTTAATTACTGGAACTTCTTTTGCAACTTTTTCTGCAACTTCATCTAGCTTATCAGCAAGGTCTTCTATTCGGTCAGGTTGTTCTCTGCCTACTTTACTATCTATTAGTTCATCAGCAGCTGTTTCATAGTCACCTGCGGTAATAGCAGCAATAGTTTTTTCAAATTTTTTAAATCCATCTTCCCCTAGTTGGAACACCATTTCAGTAACTACATCTTTAACACTATCAGGCTGAGAATCAAAGTCTTTTATTATTTTTTTAGCTGAAGTTTCAGCCCTAGTAATGCTTTTAGCAGAAAGAGATTTAATATCAGAAGACGTTAATGTTTGTTCTCCAGAAATTATCTTTTCATAATCTAATCCCAAAGCGGCTAAATCTTTTTTAGCCTGTGGAGCATTAGGCCCATCTAGCCTATAGCCCATCGCTATTGTTGCATTTCCTTTACTATCTTCATATACTTTATTCTTAACCCCTTCATGCTCTTTAAGACTTGCTACAAGAGCTGCATTAGCTTCTAATTTAACATCATCAGCTCGAGCTTGGGCTTCTGTAATAGTAGATTCTTTACGAGGTTTATACGTGTATTCTTTAAAATCATATTTATCGGGGTCGTAAGGTTCTTCTAAATCTACTCCAGCATCTTCAATAGGAACAAAAGGTTTGTTTGAAGCAGCATTTATTGAATCTATATGTGCTTGTATATTAGGGTCAATAGTTGACTCTTCTGTTTTTGCTCCTTGTTCTTCCTCTACTACTTTAGCGTTTGTTTTAGTAGAGGCGTTTACTTTCCCAGCTTCAAGGACTTTTTTGCCCTTGCTGTAGATTCATCTACTCGTCTGTGCCATTCATCTACTTGTTTCTGAGAAGCCCCGTTAGTACTATAAGCTCGTTTTCTCTCAGTTGCTAGCTTATCTAAGAATCCTTCTGGATCTTTGTTGAAGGCATCCATTACAGCTTTCTTACCACCAAGGTTCCATTCCTCGTACATCTCTGATTCTAAATAATCTTTGTTTTTCTTACCCTCGGCACTGAACAAGTCTTGCTCTCCCATGTTATCAGGGTCTCCTTTAACACCGTAGAGTTTATACTTTCTTTGCTCAGGTGTCATATCTCCAGCAGCAATCATCATCTCTGAGTAATGATCCCTTTGATTAACATCTATATCCATCCCTACTATTTGTAGAGCTTGAGGTAAGTCTTCCACCATTGGATAGTAAACCTCTTTGTATATCTTTTTAGCTTCATCCTTAGTAAGGTTACCTTTTTCACTAGTTAAACCGTAGTTACCGTACCCATTAGCTTTCTCGAAATCCATTACAGGGTCTATAACCGCGTCGATTTCTGGAGACGGCTCTGGAGTAGGATTAGCAGGTTGTTGTATAGGCGGTTGTGCAGGCGGTGTAGTTGTAGAATCTTGAGGGTCTTGAATAGTACCTGGAGGGACTATAGGAATATTTGGAGGTCCTCCTGTTGAACCTGTAGTTCCTGTAGCTCCTGTAGGAGGTGAAGAAGGTGAAGGAGTTCCTGATTGTTCATCTTGTGCTTCAAATTCATCATCAGGTAGCCCTGTATTTGGGTCAGTAGGTCCTGCATTAGTAGGGTAGCTAACAGTTTGTTTTCCGTTTTCTATATTATCAATACTATTCCGAAGTCCTTCTCTTAATCGTGCTTCTACGTTATCATCCCATAAATACGACGCTTGTCTTCCTTGTTTTTCTTGGGCTATAAGCATTTCTATT
>Ga0233412_10001306_pt1 | contig 13224 bp, 11 predicted proteins | sample Na_anoxic_4_MG_FD_180667 | JGI IMG/M metagenome (GOLD analysis project Ga0233412, IMG submission 180667) | Seawater microbial communities from Saanich Inlet, British Columbia, Canada - Na_anoxic_4_MG | ecosystem: Environmental > Aquatic > Marine > Inlet | place: Canada: British Columbia... | reverse complement strand
TTGTTGTTTTCGTTTTTGTTCTTCTCGTTGTTTTCGTGTTTGTTCCTCTTGCTGTTTTCGTTGTTGTTCCTCTTGCTGTTTTCGTTTTTGTTCTTCTTGCTGTTTTCGTTTTTGCTCTTCTTGTTGTTTTCGTTTTTGTTCTTCTTGTTGTTTTCGTTTTTGTTCTTCTTGCTGTTTTCGTTTTTGTTCTTCTTGTTGTTTTCGTTGTTGTTCCTCTTGCTGTTTTCGTTTTTGTTCTTCTTGCTGTTTTCGTTTTTGTTCTTCTTGTTGTTTTCGTTTTTGTTCTTCTTGCTGTTTTCGTTTTTGTTCTTCTTGCTGTTTTCGTTTTTGTTCTTCTTGCTGTTTTCGTTTTTGCTCTTCTCGCTGTTTTACTACGAAATGTTCATTCCCTTGTAGGGGTTTACTTATTTTAGGGGGGGGTGCTGTATTCATATTTTTAGGAGGTGCTTTATTGTTATACTTGCAATTTAACGTTTTTAATAACGTTCCAAAACCGCCATTTGAAAAAATAACGTTTTTAGAACATACTAATTTACATGTATCTATATCTATATTTTCAGAAGAATGGATAATAACCGGTAATTTTAATTTTTGTATAAATTCATGTAATATTATTATGTTTTGTTCTACTGACTGATCTGTATATGAGAATTTACCTTTACCGTAAAATTTATTTGATACAGTAGGTTGCCCATAATGTAATGCTGTTACTATAACTATTTTATGTATTTTTGCATTTTGTTTAATATAACTATTTATTTCATTATAAATTTTATTATACATACTCTTTAATCGATCACCAATATCACCGCAACGCAAATGAACAACTATATAATCTTCATTGTAACCATGAATATTATGTTTATTTGCATATTCTATTATATCATCATATATCAGATTATTTTTATTCACATCATTTTTTTTTCTTTTTAATAAATTATTTTGCAATATGGTATCTTTATACTTCGCATTTTCTAATATTTCCTTATTTATTTTATGATTTAAATTACACTTTACTGAATCGGATATTCTATAAATATAATTATTTTCTAATATTACAACATTTTCACGAATATACTTTAACGTAATACTGGATGGATTCATTAATATATAAATATTTCATATATTAATAATTCATGAAAATCGAATTTAAATATTCTTTATTGGCTTTCGAATCATTATATCCTGCTTCAAACAATTCGCTTACATTGCTCGACGTGCTATGTATCTGAAAAAAATTGACTATACTCGAATTTCCTGGTTTTGTTAAAGATGAATTCCACATAGTCGGATTAATAATAATTTCAGGGCGAATATATTTCAAATAGGGATAAGAAAATATTCCACCGTCAATCGATATTCGTCTGCGGTAAATATGAATGGGTCCGCCTGTTATAAATGGAATATGTGAACTTGCAATACACGCGTTAATCGCGTCTTCTAACGTAAGAAACCCACTATATATCTTTAATTTAAGTCGCAAAGGAAATGTTAATATACTTACCCCAAAATGTATTTTGTATAAATCAAAATCCGTTTCATTATAATTTTCCAATATCATATGTTTCATATTCTTTTCTATTTGTAAAATCGTAGATACATTATAAACGGATGGATTCAGTGCCTTTTCGATAAATGCAGTATCATTTCCTCTAAAGGAAAGAAACAGTGAATTCCATGATCCCGCCGAAGCACCTGAATAAATGTAATTGGTTAAATTATAGTGTTCCTTAATATATGTGCTTACTCCAAACAAATAAAATCCATGTAACCCGGCGGGTGTTGAAATAATTAATTTTTTATTATCCAATGGATCATACGAACGTGGAACATTTTTCTTTAAATTGCGATACAATGAAAGCATTTTGTTATTAATAAAAAAGGGATGGGTATGACAAAGTTGTAAAATAAATATAAAAAATAGAAAAAAGGAGGACATGCTTGTATTATATCAACATTTTTATTTTAACGTGTAAAGCTGTATTCGAATTACGATTCCTATAAACGTATTATTACTAAATAATAATACATTACTAGAAACACCTTATAATAATTGAATTCGTATTTTTCGTTTACATACGTGTTCATCTTCAAACAAATACATGTTAAATTGTTTTTTATCGAATAATGCATAATCGTTTACACATTCGAATGAATGTATTGCATTATGTTCTTTATTGTAAATCAAATACGAGAAACCAATGGAACTTGTTTTTTTTTGAATCAATATTCCTTCAAACACTTTATTTTGTATTTCATTGTCATTATAAAAACGAAACAATAAGTTGCAATCATTTTGTATTTTTCGAATAGATTTCATCGATATATTAATAAAGCCCATTTCATCACACTCTTTTTGTAAAAATTCGCGACACATTGCAGTTACTTCCAATTGCAATACATCTTTGTAAAAACAAATCTGGTTAAGTATATCGACCAAACGTCGTATAGGACTCGTAATGTGAACATAATAATCGCGATTCATGACTTCATGTTTTAAGTGATTTTCTTCTGATTCTCCTTTAAACATTGCATATTGACAACTCACGTTGTTCCAATGACTAAGCATTTGTTTTGTTTGGTGATCATAATCTTTTTCTTCGAATTCTTTTGTTAACTCCTTGTTTTTGAACGAGGATTGACGAAACACTCCTGTTTTACATTGTGAAAGTTTATTGGCGCATGTAACATTCATTTGTATCATCCAAAAGGAAACAACGTCGTGGCTATCTATTATTGTTGGATCAATCGATTTCGTGAGTTCTTCGAGTTTCGTATAATGTTTGTTATTTAGAAGTTTTGGTTCGTCATATACGAAATTCTTGCGAACATTAATAATGGAACTATAAAACTGTGTGGTGTCGGGTATTACGTATCCGTCTTTATGAACCAGTACATCCATCGTAAATGCTAGACGATCCTTCTTTTCCAGTAAACTGAACCAATCTTCCGAGAAAAGGGTCGGTAACATCGTGCGCTTTTTATTTGGAAAATAGACCGTGCTCACACGATTCGATAAAAAGGGCCATACTTCCATTTGTTCTAGCCAGATAAAGACATTGGATATATAAACACACACACGATAATGGTCTGGATTTTCTTCGAGTTGTTGGCAACTAAATGCGTCATCTAAGTCGGTGCTACCTTCCGGGTCAATACTATAAACATAGCATTGTTCACGTTTGTCGCGGATTTGATACTTCGGATTGGACATTATGTTTTGCAATTGTTTATCCATAGGAGTTTCTTTGAGCAAGGTTTTTAGGTGTTTATTGAGTGATGTAAGTGAATAATGAATATTTTTTGCATGTAAGCTGTATTCGTAATACGTGTCTAGGTCATTCACATTTCCCAAGGTTTCCCTCAAAATACCTGTTGGATGTTTCGTAGACCAATCTTTAAAGGAAAAAGTAACGTATTTGTTGGAAATGGCTTTTGAGAATCCGAGTTTTTGATCATAAGGCACTAATAACTCTGGATAATGGGGTTCATGACAAATACATTTATAATAAAGCCGTCCATTTGAACTGCGACCATAGGTTTGTCCAGAAGACAATAATAATACGCCGGCAAATATTTTTGTTTCATTTATTTCACTATGAATTACTTTAGGTATTCCATCGTCTTCAACTATAAACACATCATTGTGATAGATTTTATAAATGGAAGGGTGAAAATCAGAGCATAGTTTCGGTGGGTCTATTTCATGGTTGTTTTCATCAAAAAACGACCAGGAACTATATTTTCTGTCGTGAACGTGTAGTTTATATTGCATCATACGTATATATATACAATGTTATGTTTATATTGTTTCTATTATATAATCGATTATATTTGTTCCGAAAATAGCACCATGTTCGTCACAAAACGGAATACGCGTAGTAATCGAGACGTGAAGTATTGTGCGAATAACAAAAAAATAGAACAATCGAAAAAAAGGAATATTTCGTGGAATGAGCGTGTAATTGTGAAATATGTTAAGAAATAGTCTTGGAAATCATTATAAAGATTTGGCTCTATAATAATTCATGCCACCTAAGAAATTCTACAAAAAGAAAGCATACGCAGCGAATTCGTATAAAACAAATGCTTCTACATCTATTGGACATACTTCGTATTTAGTAATCGTCGAGTCTCCATCGAAATGTCAAAAAATAGAGAGTTATTTAGGCGGTCAATACAAGTGTATTGCATCGAAAGGACATTTCCGTGAAATAGTGGGTTTAAAGCAAATCGCATTGAAATCGAATTTCGAACCGACGTTTACATTGGTCAAGGAAAAAATGAGTCATGTGTCTTGGATGAAAGACATTATCAAACAATATCCGAAAAACGCTATTTATTTAGCTACGGACGATGACCGTGAAGGAGACGGAATCGCATGGCACATTTGTCAAGTATTTGATTTACCAATTGAAACAACAAAACGTATTTTATTTCACGAAATTACACAAAAAGCGGTATGTGATGCTGTTCAAAATCCAACTACGTTAAACATGGATATTGTAAAAGCACAACACGCAAGGCAGGTATTAGATATTGTGGTGGGGTTTAAAGTATCACCGCATTTATGGAAACATGTCCGTGGAGGAAAGGACAATGCTTTATCTGCAGGAAGATGTCAAACACCGGCTTTAAGACTCGTATATGAACGTGAAAAAGAGATTCGGGAATCGGTCTTGGAAATGAAATACAAAATAAGTGCTATGTTTACTCCTCAAAACATTGGTTTTACATTGAATAACGAAATGGATGATCCAAAACAAGTCGAGGATTTTTTAAAGAAAAGTGTCGACTTTGACCATGTATTACAGTTGTGTGCAGAAAAAAAGAGTGAAAAACAGCCACCGAAACCGTTTCATACGTCGCATTTATTACAAACCGCGAGTAATGTCTTGGGAATGTCTCCAAAGGTAACAATGGCGACTGCACAAAAGCTATATCAAGGAGGGCTTATTACTTATATGAGAACGGAAAATGCAAAATACGCACCTCCGTTTGTCGAAAGTGTGAAAAACTATGTTTTAGGAAAATATGGTGAATCTTGTCTTGGAAATTTAGAAAAAATAACGAACTTTGATAAGAAAAATCCACACGAAGGAATCCGTGTGACAAACATTCAGACGTCTTCGATAACGATGGGTCCAAGAGAAGATAAATTATACAGACTTATTTGGCGAAATACATTGGAAAGTTGTATGGCTCCGGCTATTTATCAGGTTTTTCCCTTGGAAATCAGTGCTCCTACTTTAAACGCAACTATTAGTAATGTGTATAAGAAGAATTTAGAAATACCGGTGTTTTTAGGTTGGAAATCGGTGCAAGGCGAGAAGCATAACGATGAAGCACTATATTTATACATAAAAAACCTAGTGGCGACAAGTAAACGTGCTTCTGTATGCTATGAAAAAATTACGAGTGATTTGGTTGTTCACAATAAAGTGAGTCATTACAATGAATCATCTTTAGTAAAAAAGCTGGAAGATTTAGGAATAGGGCGACCTTCGACTTTTGCAATGTTAGTTGAAACAATCCAAGACCGTGATTATGTAAAAATGGGTAATATCGAAGGAAAAGAAGTGCATTGTAAAACCTTTGTCTTGGAAAAAGGAAAAAAAATAAAGGCAAGCAGCGTTAAAAAAACAGTTGGCAACGAGTCCAATAAACTCTATTTAGAACCTGTTGGAGAACTCTGTATCGAATTTTTATTGAAATACTTTAGCGATTTGTTTGCATATGATTATACAAAGCAAATGGAAGAAGAATTGGACAAAATTGCACACGGAAACGCACCAAATTGGTATGAAATTTGTGAAAATTGTTATAGTGAAATCGGAAAAATGAGTAAATCGCTTGGAAAAATCGAAAAGGAGGCATATAAAATCGACGATAATCACGAAATAAGTTTCCAGCAATATGGTCCATGTATAAAGAAAACGTTCGATGGTGTGGTTTCTTATTTACCAATAAAGAAATCATTGGAGTTATCATTAGAGAAGGCTCGAAACGGTGAATATACATTGGACGAATTATTGGCTATACAAAACGAAAGTTTAGGAAATTATGAAAACGGCGAGATTTTGTTAAAACAAGGTAAATTCGGATTTTATTTGGTATACAAAGAACAAAACATAAGTTTAAAGGATTATAATGGAGGAGATCCGAGTAAAATCACATTACAAGAAGCGGTTGTTTATATACAAGAAAAGGTTTCGACCCAGGTTTCCTCAAAACATATACTTTTGGATGATACCATGAGTATTCGAGAAGGGAAATATGGTCATTATGTGTATTATAAAACAGAGTCCATGAAAAAGCCGCAGTTTTTCTCGTTGAAGAAATGTAATTTCTTGGAAAAAACGAACGAAGAAACCTTGCAATGGGTTAAGGATACGTATTTCAAATAATAAAAATGGGGAAATAATATAACATAGATTTAATGATTACACAGTGTTTCCCTTTCATGAAGTATGTATATATTGCGATTTTGTTTATTTTCGTATTTTTGTGTTTGTTTAATCCACATTTAACGATGTTGGGGTTTGGTGGATTCTTTGGTGTGCAGACAATATTCACATTATTGGTGTGTTTCGATGTATTTATGGACAATAATCGTGGTCTGAAATCATTGGTCATGCAAATACCTGAAAATCGTTATCTTCCGTCGCAAACAATATTGTTTCCATTATGGTTTGTTATTATTCCATCGGTAATCATGCAGTTTATATCATCATTAATGATGGTTATGACATATTCGTATTTGAAGAAAAACAAAGAAGAACCGAATATTTCGAGATCAAATGAAATGAAAATAAACAATTACAAATTAATGAGTCTTTTATTGACGTATATTGTAATCGCATTGTTGTATGTATATTTCAACAACTATGTAGACGAGTCCTCTGCACTGAATTTCTCGGGAGGTTACAAATTGTTTGTATTCTTGTTTTGTTTTGTGGCGATTATACTCGCCGTTATTAATTTGGTAATTGCCAATACATTATCCAAGTTGCGTTTCCAAAGCACAAGTGGATAAAAGAATTCCGTTATTTTTCATATAAAAGTATAATTCTATCTTTTATATGAAGTTCCACGAAACGCATTACGAAGAATATGTGCAAAGAGTCAAAACGCACAATATACACAATGAATTGACCCCTTTTTACAGAAACATTCCTTCAAACATAGAACAATTCCGGAATATCATGTTGTATGGTCCAGGTGGAACAGGTAAATATAGTCAAGCATTACATATTATTGAAAAATACAGTCCAAGTAAATTGAAATATGAAAAAATGATGACGGTTATTAGTGAAAAAGGAGAAGTGTCATATAAAATAAGCGATATACACTTTGAAGTCGATTTAATGTTGCTGGGTTGTCATTCAAAAGTCATATGGCACGAGTTATTTGGGCAAATTGTAGAAGTTGTATCTTTAAAGAAGGAAAAAATGGGTATTATATTATGTAAAAATTTCCATTGTATACACAGTGAACTCATGGAAATATTCTACAGTTATATGCAGCAATACAATCACAATAATTTGGCTATTCAATTGCGGTTCATTTTATTAACAGAACATATTAGTTTTTTACCTATAAACATTATTAATCATTGTTACATTTTACCGGTTATGCGACCAAAAAAAGAACATTATAAGAAAATGGGATTGAAGATGGACATTGAAGAAAAGAATATATTGAATTTGAAGGAAATCAAGAGTTTAAAAAACGTAAAGGACGAAGAAGAGTTGCAAGAGGATTTGTTTGATAAATTGCAGACACAGCTTATCGAAATGATGGCTCTTGAAAACATGAATTATTACACATTTCGCGAGTTATTGTATGATTTGTTGATTTATAACGTTGATGTGCATGAAATGGTGACTACGATATTATTTGAGTTGGTGCAAACGAAACAAATAAATAGCGAATCGTTAACGAAAATCCTCAATAAATTGCCTAACTTATTAAAGCAATACAATAATAATTATCGTCCCATATACCATTTAGAGAATATATTCCTAAGTATTACAAATGAATTATCCAATTAGTCATTATTTACAAGTATTGGAATTAAATAATATCGATAAAAAGGAAATCAACGAATCCTTATTGAAAAAGCAATATTATAATTTGGCGCGATGTTATCACCCAGACAAAAACCACAACGAAGATTCCGGAAAGAAATTCCAAGAAATACATGATGCATATGAAAATGCAATGAAATACTACAAGTATTTACATGACGATGGGATGCAAAATGGGTTTGAAGAAAACAAACAAAGCGAAAATAACGAAGCATATCCTCAAAACGTTGCTTTTTCATCCTTATGGACGAATTATTTAGGACATTTCCTTCATAGTGATCTGTTTTTCGAAATCAAAACGCAATTATTTCATTCCATTATCGAACGGTTGTGTAATAATTGTGAGCATAAAGCTCTCGAATTGTTGAAACAATTAGACAGTAAAATGCTAACTAAATTCACAAGTATAATTATGCAAAACAGTATGCATTTGCCGTTGAGTGAAGATTTTTTGACGCAATTGAAGGAAATCGAGTTACAAAAGAAGGATTCCAAGAAGACGTATATCTTACGTCCGAAACTGGAAGATTTGCAAGAGGATCAATTATATAAGTTGAAGGTGCAAGATGAGACGTTGTATATACCCTTGTGGCATCATGATCTCGAATATGAAATAAATAATGAGGAAATGAATGTCCAAATAATACCCTGTTTAAAAGAAAACATGGAAATCGATGAAAAAAACAATATTATACTATACAAGAAATATAATATACGTGATATATGGCAGAAATCGTTATTGGTGTTTAAAGTCGGTAATAAGGAATTGCAATACAATAAAAATGATTTGAAAATGCGACCTTTGCAAGAAATCCGGTTTCCGCACCAAGGAATTAGCCAAATATCTACTCAAAACATATATAATGTAAGCAAGCGATCAGACATTATTGTCGTTTTGCTAATTGAATTCTAATGTATAAATCATAAAAAATTTATAAATTACAGGTTTTTAATATATATTTACTAGGTATTACTTATATTTACTTATGCTTCTGCTGAAACCACCTTCTTCTTTACCACTTTCTTCTTAGGCTTCTCCACTACTTCAGCTTCTTGCTCAATCGCCTTCTTTACGACTTTCTTTACCTTCTTTACTACAGGTGCAGCTACTGCAACTTCTTCTTCCTCTTCGTCACTATCTTCTGCAGTGGTATCGACTTCCTTAGTCTTTGTGAAAACAGATGTTTGTTCTTCCTCATCTACATCGTCACCTTCCTGGATGACTTGACTTGCAATTGCACCTCGATCTTCATCACTTAGGGTAATATGACATTTTCCATATACAGATTCAATATTCTTAGGTTTGACAACACTTTGAATCAATTTCCAGGTTACACCCCAACCTTTACCACCAATCCAAAGACCAGTGCATTGGATCACACATGCTACTTGACTCAACTTAGGAACTAAATCAACAGGAGTTAAATGAGGCTTTGCGTCGTCTGGGAAAATACAATTGTTATTTGTATCATATAATTCGATCGCCCATTTTCCATCATAACAAGGCACCTTGGCTTTAATAGAAGGGGACTTCGAAGGATCGATTTTCTTAGTAACCTTATCCTTCACATACTTGACAATAGGATAAAAGCTATGTTTACATACTTCACGAGACATTTCCTCACCCCACCATAGCTCAGAATTCTCGACTGCTGCGTCTAGAATATTATTTTCAAATTGTTGTAATTTTTCTAGGAACGCATCGGTAGATGGCTTTCTATAATCCTGAGTAGGAAAGTTGAGAGTCATGTTAAAACGTCCATCAGATTCACCTGCATCATTTACATAATCACTAATACCCCATGTCATCATTAGAGGGGTGCTTACATGCAAAGAACGTTTGGTTTCAGTATTAATTACACTCACCGATTTTCCACCACTCTTATTAACCTTAGGTGGCATAAATTTGATTGCGGAAGGATTCCACTCGCTTGAAGGTACTACAACTGGCTTTGACATTACTGCTAAGAAACTTTGCTAATATGAAATACATAGAAGGTTTTTCTTTAAATCAATTTTCTAAAAAATGTATGCACAATGGTCATGAAAAATCGCCATTTTTGGTGTTTTTTGTGTAATGTTGTTAAAAATAATGATTTTTCACGATAAATGTATATAAATAAATAAAATATCTAAAAGTAGTATACATAATGGACACTTGTAATTTAGAAAATGAGATTGTTCCAGAAAACCATATACAAAATAAACCAATTACAAAATTAAAAATAAGTGAACTGAAATGCATTATACGTGATTTTAAGAAGAAAATTCATGGTAATATTAATAAGTGTCCAATTCGCTCAAAACAGCAATTTTACAAAAAGATCAGCAATAAGATACATGATTTTGGATTGGTTGGAAGTAAACAAAAACTATTAGAACGTGTTGAGAAAATATATAATCAAGAAGAAAAGGCATTATTAATACAAAAAAACATCAGACGTTTGTTTGTAAAACAGCTAATTATTTTGCGAGGACCTGCATTACGTAATCGAAAAATATGTATTAACGAAACCGATTTTTGCACAATGCAACCTCTAGAGGAAATCGAGATGTTTGATTTTTTTAGTTACGAATCCCAATTATCGAAACAAATATACGGATTTGATTTAAATTCGTTGTTAACATATTACAAACGAAAAGGAAAAATGGAAAACCCATATACACGAGAATCAATGGAAGAATATATTTCGTGTATGCAAAAGACGTATCGTATTAACAAGATATTGTATAAAGAAAAATTTGCAAATAAAAGCAACGAAGAGATTTTTAATAATAATTTCCTTCAAACACAATTCGTTCGACGTCGTTTGAATTCGATTGATTTGCCGGATCATTATAATAGTAATGAAGTAGCAAATCAGTTACGTGCTTTGCGACAAAACACGACACAGCGTCGGATTGATAGTTTGTTTATAGAATTCGATCACCATGGACATTATACAAATAAAGAATGGTTTGTCCAATTGAATTTCGGTGATATGATGCGTTTTTTCCGTATTTTGCGCGACATATGGAATTATCGTTCACGTTTGCCTTTTTCTTTAAAGATTCGTATTTGTCCTTTGTGGGACCCATTTCTTTCGATATCGTTTAATTACCGTGATCTTATTTACAGTCAAATACAGGATTATTGTTTAACTGCGATGGAAGACATTACGCATATGGGTATTGATGAAACTCATCGAGGACTAGGTATTTTTCAAATTCTCACTGCGTTTACATTTGTATCACACGACGCACGAAGAACAATGCCTTGGTTATATGAATCTATTTTTTAAATTTCCAAAGGTGTAAAATGGAAAGTATATCTAAATTATTATATATTGGTTTTATATAATATGAAATTATTGACAAGTGAATTCAATGAAAGTTATTTGTTTTTGACGTTTTTATTGTTTCTCGTCTTGGTTTTTTATTTTATTAATTCTTCGGTTTCTTATTTAGAAGACAATAAAATGATTTCCAAACTGGATCCAAAATACAAGATCTATTTTGAATATTCTTATATGACGTTGTTTGCTACTATTGTAGGTTTTTTGGTATTTTTTGGATTTAAACATTTAAAACCACTGTTTCACAGTATTGCGGGTAATGACCGTCTAGGAAATTTAATGATTACCACGTTGATTAACATTTTTTCATTAACCTATGCAGGATTTATTGAAAATACAATGCAAAGTATTATTGGCGAAAAGTTGGATTTAACTCCATGGAAAAATGTTGCGGGATACACAGTCGGACGTCTGTTTGTTGTTTTCGTATTATTTTTCCAGGTTTAAACCATCAAAGATTTAAAATGTATTATTTTAAATCTTTCAGCACGTAAACACAAATAACGAAGTCAAATCCTAAATTTGAAGAGGAGGATATCCAAATAACCAACGCAAATAGTCCGTAAAGCTAGATGATTTATAAGGGTTATATACAGGATAAACGTATACATCGGGTCTATAATAACTATCATAGTAATAAGGTCTACCATAATAATAAGGTCTATCATGATAATAAGGTCTACCATAGTATCTTGGACTACGTCCATGTCTTCTGTGAGGTCCATGTCTTCTATGCGGTCCGCGTCTTCTACGTCCACTGTAACCTTCTTGAATTACTTCACTGCTATAATATAACGCAATCAACACAACCACTCCGACAAATACCCAAAACAATTGATTTACAATATTTTTCATTATATAATAGGACTAGATTTTACTAAATGTATTATAAAATGAAACCATATGGACTTAATCGGTTCTTTATACTATTTTTTCCGATTAATATTAATAGGAAACGGCATATATTATTTATACACGGTAACTCCAGCAAAAACTTTAGGCATAATTTATTTTATAATGCGTTAAACCATTTAAAAAAAGGTCACTATAGAGTGTATAGAATGGTCAGAACATCTAAACCCACCACTACCCCTAAAGAAACCACTGCTAAGAAGACTGTTGCTAAGAAGGCAACTAAAGTAGCTGCTCCTGTTGAGACTCCTGCTCCTGTTGTAGAGGCTGCTCCTACCAACGAAGTTGTTCAGGAGGTTTCCAGCACTGAGCAAAAGATGTCTGAGTTCAGCGCTAAGCTTCAACAATTATCTAGTATCTTTTCCTCATTGAAGGCTGATTTTAAGACCCTTGAGAAGGGTATTGTACGTGAATTGAAGGCTGCTCAAAAGGCTGCTGACAAGAGAAAGAGACGTGTTGGTAACAGAGCTCCTTCTGGTTTCGTAAAGCCTGCACGTATCAGTGACGAGCTTGCTCGTTTCCTAGGAAAGGACATCGGAACTGAGATGGCTAGAACTGCTGTCAGTAAGGAGATCAACGAGTATATTGTTGCTAACGGTCTTCAAAACAAGGACAACGGTCGCTTCATCAACCCTGATACTAAGTTGACCCAGCTTCTTAAGATCAAGAAGGGTGATATTCTAAGTTACTTCAACCTTCAAACTTACATGAAGCACCACTTCATCAAAGCTGATGCTGCTGCTGCTGCTGCTGCCGCCTAAGTGCCTGGATATATGAACATATAACGAAGATATTTGATTAAGAAAATATATTACATGTTACAAATGTAATATATTTGATATCTGTTTTCAAGTGTTATCCTCCAAACGCATTATTTACTTGTTGTG
>Ga0233412_10001305_pt1 | contig 13227 bp, 15 predicted proteins | sample Na_anoxic_4_MG_FD_180667 | JGI IMG/M metagenome (GOLD analysis project Ga0233412, IMG submission 180667) | Seawater microbial communities from Saanich Inlet, British Columbia, Canada - Na_anoxic_4_MG | ecosystem: Environmental > Aquatic > Marine > Inlet | place: Canada: British Columbia... | reverse complement strand
AATTACATTTTAAATTACCAGAATACATTTAATTAAGATTTATTTATCTATATATTTATATAAATGGCATCAACAAGAAATATAAATACCCCGAATGATTATTGTTTACAACAAAGACAATTTAGTCAAAATGTAAATTACAATCTTTATAAAAACTCTCAACACGGAGAGGCTGTCCATAATGCCATTCCACAAGCAGGTATAAATATGGGTCATATGCCTTGGAATGTTTTATCAAAAAATCCTGTCCAAATAGAAAGTGCTTTATTTGGAATAAATTCAACTAATCTTGTAAATCCCCAGCCAAATGTTAAGGCAGAATTAAACCAATTGCCAACAGCGTGTTTCTTTGAACGTTCAGCTACTTATATGCCTGAGCCATTAGTTGTTGAAAAACATCAAAGACCTTTCCCTGTTCCTAACTAAATTATTTTTAAAATATTATATTTAAAATATAATATATAATTTATATATATTATGTCTTTTACAAGATTTCACGATGATCCCAATAGAATTAAGAAACAATTACAACAGTCTACAGGTCCTGGTAGGCATATTTTAAATGTTCCGGGTAATGGTCCCAAACCATGTTTCATGGAAGATCCATATATGAGAATGCAAAAATGGGGTGCAAATTTAATGACAAATTCAGTAAATTTAGAGAGCGAATTAATGGGATTAAATAAACCAATTAATAGAGATTGTTCAAAGTATAATTATCAAAACCCAAAATTTAATGTTGAAACTAAACCCATCGAATATCCAACTTGTAAATCATTTACAGATCAAACGCGTGCTTCAAATCCAGCATGGAATACATTAGATGTAGAGATTGATAATACTTATCCATTATTTTTGAATCCTCAGTCCAATGTATGTATTCCTTTTCAAAATAATTTAAATTCAAGACTTTTAGAAAAGGATTATTTTGTAGCCAAACCAATATGTCCTTTAGATAAAAATAATTAGGTATATAATTGAAAAAAATATATTCAATTATATATAAATGGAGATAGCATTAGCAACATTAGGATTAGGATCATTATATATACTATCTAATAAAGATGATAGTGAAGAAGGTAATTCTTCTAATAAACTAAGAGAAAATTATTCAAATATGGGGAAAAATCAAAATCAATTGCCAAATGTTGAAAAAATACCTATAAATTATCCAGTTAAAAATTCCAAGGAAGTTCAATCAAATTTAAATTATTATTCAAATGCGAATGCGGCAACGGATAAATATGTAGATGAGGTTAAATTTGCTCAAAATATTAAAAAAGGTTTAGATAATTCTACTATTGCCCAAATATCAAGTCTAAGTGGTAATCAAATGAAAACGGATGATTTTAAACATAATAATATGGTTCCATTTTTTGGTGCAAAGTTACCAAGACAACCCGAATTTTCTAATAATTCAGTTCTAGATAACATGCAAGGTTCTGGAACTGAATTTATTAGTAAATCTGAACAAGCACCCTTATTTAAACCTGAAGAAAATATGCATTGGGCACATGGTGCACCTAATATGACTGAATTTTATGAATCTAGAGTAAATCCTGGCATGAAAATGTCCAACATAAAGCCATGGGAAGAGGAAAAGGTGGGTCCAGGTTTAAATAAAGGATTTTCAGCAAATGGTAGTAATGGGTTTAATTCTGGAATGGAAGCAAGAGATACATGGTTGCCATACAATGTTGACCAATTAAGAACTAAAAATAATCCAAAAGTTACATATGGTTTAGGTGGTCATGAAGGTCCCGCTATCAATAAAGTTACCAATCTTGGTATTGAAGGTAAGGTAGAAAAGTATCTTCCAGATACGTATTATATAAATGGACCAGATAGATATTTTACTACCACTGGTTTAGAGAAAGCTCAAACATCTAGACCTGTAGAAATTGATAGATATACTAATAGAGCAGAAGCTAAACAAGAATATTTTGGAACAGGTGGAGATAAACCAAGTGGCTCTGTTAACCAAGCACCAAGAAATTACCAAGCATCAACCCGTAATCAATTAGGTCCAGTTCCCACTTCTCATAGTCATGCTAGAGGTCAAAATTCAGCAAATGAAAATGATTATGGTAAATTAGGACATTCTGTAAATACAAATAACCGTGCAACCACAAAACATGAAGTTAACTCTGGTGGTGTATCAGGGTTGTTTAAAGCGGCAATAGCTCCTTTTATGGATATATTAAGAACTACTCGTAAAGAAAATGTAATTGGTAATTTAAGACCAACAGGCGATATTTCAATGCCTGTATCTAATGGATATGTTATCAATCCCGCTGATAGAACAAAAACTACAACTAAGGAAACTACACAATACGCACCAATGGACTACAGTAATATAGCAAGAAATAAAGATACTGGTTATACAGTTAATCCCCAACAAGCTATGTTTAATCAAAGAGATACCACAACAGATTACCAATATATGGGTAATTCTGGTAATACAAATGCTACATCTAATGCTCAAACATATGATGCTGCCTATAACGCACATACAAATGCAACTAAAGAAAAGATAAATATTGCTAGGACAAATGTAGGAAATACTAGTCAATTAAATAATAATGTAAATGTAGCAATAAATAAGGTAGATAATGATAGAAACAATAATAGATCATATTTTCCTTCAAATGCACCTTTAAATATACCATCTATGGAAACATATGGTCAATACAATTCTCAACCTTCTCTTAAAAATCAAATGACCGAAAGAATAGAACCATCTATTCTGCAAGCATTTAAGGAAAATCCATTTACACAAAGTTTACATAGTGTAGCATAATTATTATTTTAAATATATGTTTTTTTAATTTATATTTAAAAATAATTAGTAAAATATATCTAAATTAATAAATATGTCAACTAACATACAATTGGATATTCACAATGATATCAAAACAAAATTAAATGAGTATATTAAAAATAATACAATACCGAATATAATTTTTCATGGACCAACAGGTTCAGGTAAGAAAACATTACTAGAACATTTTTTAAGTTTAATTTATAAAAAAGATAATTTAATTAAAGAAAATTGTTTATATGTGGATTGTGCAAAAGGGGTTGGAATTAAATTTATTAGAGAAGAATTAAAAAATTTTGCGAAAACACAAATAATTAATGGTCAATTTAAAAGTATTATTTTATTAAATGCTGAAAAATTAACAATTGATGCTCAATCATCGTTACGTAGATGTATTGAAATTTTCAATCATAATACAAGATTTTTTATAGTTTTAGAAGATAAATATAAATTATTAAAACCAATAATTTCTAGGTTTAGTGATATATATATAGAATATCCTATTATAGACAATAAAATGATAAATTTATATGAATTAAAAAAATTGGAAACTTTAAATATTTATGAAAGAAATAAAGAACATGAATTACATAAAAATTTAATAACTTATTTTAAAAAATCCAATAATAAAAAGAAAAAAGAATTATTCGATATAGTAGAAACAATATATAATAAAGGGTTTAGTGGATATAACCTGTTGAAAATAATTGATAATAACCTAGAATCATTTAAAATTAACGAAACCGATATTGAATATTTAAAATTTAAGATAAATATAGAGAAGGTATGTAAAGAGACAAAAAATGAGCAATTAGTAATTTTATCTATAATTAAGTTTATTTTATTTCGTTATAATGTCAATTTAGAAAATATATATATTTTTTAAATGGATGACTTTAGCACAACCAATTTAAATGAATGTAGGAATGAATGGATTTCTCGTTTAATAAATATTTTAACACCATTAATACATAATGGATTTCGTTCAATTTTAAATGAATCTATTACTTTATGTAAAAGTAATAATGAACAAGATAAATATTTAATGACACTTCAAAATTTTTTATCAAGAATTCCCAAATGGAATCCATCAATAGTGGAAACAGAAACTGAACGAATTATTAGTGAAAGTAATATTAATTATTTGAATGATCTAATTACATGTGTGCATATTGTTCAATTAAAAATTATGAGTAGTATGAGAGTTGGTCAAAAACAAAAATTAATAAATATAAATATCCCCAAATTAAATGATTTTATACATAAAATTTACATAAATTCTGCTCGTAAACTATATACAAATATATTTTTGTTTGAAAGAATAAATATAAGTCCTTTAGATATTCAAAAAAATAATAGGGAGATTGAGTTGATAATAAGAGAAGAAATTATGAATACAATTAGGGAAAATATACCTGTTGAAGATTTACTTAAAAGTTATTTGGATGAATCAGTAGAAGAAGAAATAGTTCAAGAGGTAATGGACCAAAAGGTAGAAACAATTGAAACACCCGAACCTGTTGAAAATAAGAAAGATACTGAAGAAACCGCAAATAATGAAAATAATAAGAAACAAAATGATATTTCAATTCCTACAGAGATACCAAATGAAAATAAAGAGCAAACACTAAAATTTGATAATGTGGATAAGACTTTAACAGGTTTTAATGAAGTAGAAGATATAATTGCTCCAAAAGATGTAACTACATTAGAAACTATTTCAAATGAAAGGAATGAACAAAGAAAAAATGAAGCATTAATGGAGGAAGAAGAAGCCAAAATTAAAATAATGGATCCTGTTGATTTAAAATTAGATGATATAACAAATTTAGATTTAAATATTATGTCTAATAATTTAAATTCAATTAATAACGATCCAATTAATTTAGACATTCAAGTTTTAGGATAATAACAAGAATTTTGCGTAATTAATAATAAAATTTCATCGTTTATTATTTATAATGGATGGTATAGACAGCCCAATTGGTGTAGCAATTATTATTAGCATTTTATACATAATACTTTCAATATTAGAAAATAAATTTATATCTAAGGAAAAATCTGAATTTAAAAAAATATTTAGAGGAGTAATTATTGTATTTCTAAGTATTTTATTGGGAAATTATTTACTTACTTTAACCAAAACAACCATTACAAAAAATACCAATGTATTTGTAGATAATCCAACGTTTTAAAGGTGTAATTTAATTAAAAAATTTTATTTTATATTTTAAATTAAAATTTTTCAACAGGTTTATTGTAAATTAATCATTACTACGATAATATTGTCCTAGATAATATGCTATAGATGTCAATACTGTTGTAATAGTTACTAAACCACAAGCATAAAGAGTTACTTCTTTCTTAGTACACATTATTTCACTTACAGATTCTACAATTACAGATACACTATCAGAACTATTAGATGATTCAATTCCTGCTCCCGCCTCTTCATCAACTGCTTGATTAGGCACATCTTTGTTTTCTTCATTTTCTCCCATGTTAATATATTGTATAATAATATTATTTATTTGAAAAATTCAATTAATTTTTCAACATTCATAATTTTAGCATTTTTTTGAATTCGTTTTCTACTTACTTTATAAGGTGTAAAAATGTCTCTATCAATTTCAGTTTCAGGTGTCCATCTGTTTACAGTTCTAGTAATCATTTTATAGAGTTTAAAGTTAGGATATCTTTCATCACCATTTTTTTTATATAGAATATTTTTATTATTGTCATCTAAACACCAATCACTTATCATTTTAAATACTTTACTTTCTTTGCGTAAATTATCAATTTCATCTAAATCTTCAATAAAAAAGTCCAATAAAGAACACCCCAACCTACATAAATCAAAACTGTAATTAATATCTACGCGTTTCTTTTTTTCATTATAATACGGAGGTATATTAAATTGTGTAGCCGCATCTCCATCAGGTCCAAAACAATCACTAATTAAAAATTCCTTTCCAATATTATATGAAGCTCGCCCAAAATCAATAATTTTAAAAATTTTATTATAAGTTGGAACTTTATAGTATCGGTCTTTGTAAAAATAGTATAAATATGGTTTGTCAGTTTCTATATACATAATATTATTAGTATGAAGATCGTTATGTGAAAACCCTAATGTTTTTTGATAAACTAATAATGTAAGGATTATTTGGAAAAAACATGATGTTAATCCCTTATCCTCTATTTCATCATTTTCTAATAAATAATCAAGTGTATTGTCACATTTTTCTAAAGCAATTGCACATACAGGAAATCTATTAATATTGACAAATAATTCTTCATCATTTGAACTATCAGTTTCACTATCACTATCTTCTTCCATGGATTTTTCTTCCATAGATTTTTCTTCCGTAGTTATAGAGAGTGTATTTGATGTTCTTGAGCTACATGATGAAGACGATGTAGTATTTTTAGTTTGTGAAATAGGTTCAGAGTTATAAATTAATGCTAGGTTTTCTTCAGTCAATGACGGAGTATTCGCACAAATTAATTTATCAACCTGTTGTAGTTCATCTAAATTATCTAAATTTAAATCTATTTCTTCATTTTTTATGTCTAAATATAGTTTATTTTTTTTAGAAGAATATTTGAAAATATCATTTTTTTCCATATTTACAATCTTAAAATCTTTATTGAGGTTTTCATTAAAAAACTTATTATCTTCTAAATAATCTAAATCATCTTTAATATCATATTTATAATTATTTTTAATAGCAATGTAGCTTCCATAGAAATTAATACCATGAATAAAATTAAATTTATTTAATAAAACTGAAGATAAAAATGAGAATATTGAATCCACATATGCAAAATTATTTGGTCTATTAAAATTAGCGATTGGTTCATTATTAAGTTTTGGTAAATCATATAAATTCAAATTGTTAAATTTACCAGCTAAATACTTACATGGGTCAATTAATGGTGAAAATTTAATGAAACATTCATTATTTACAACCTCATTTAGACTAGAATCTATAATTTCACTATTATATATAGAATAGTTGATTGGTTCTTTTATTAAATTTAAATAAAAACGGTGATTTAAATTAAAACTATTATAATTCGAATTATTAATATCAAAAAATGTTTGATAAATAGGAATATAGTTTTGGCACGTGTTTAATTGCATATTTTCCTGATTCATACTATTGAATAGTTCCTCGTTATTGCGCTTAGTATAATTAAAAAAATTATTCATTTAGTTATATTTAATATATTAAATATTAAACTTTTAACTAAATATTTATGTAAAATTTAAGTAGTTAATTATATGCGTAATTTTAATTAAAAAATACTATTATTAAAAGTTAATAATGACATTAGAATTAAAAAAATTTGATATGAGAAATATTAGTTTTAGACCAAATGAAAACAAAGGTCCTGTTTGTGTTTTAATTGGAAGAAGAGACACAGGTAAATCTTTTTTAGTAAGAGATTTACTCTATTATCATCAAGATATACCTATTGGAACAGTAATTTCTGGAACAGAAGCAAGTAACGGATTTTATGGAGAATTAGTACCCAAGTTATTTATTCATGATGAATATAATACAGCAATTATAGAAAATATTTTAAAAAGACAAAAAGCTGTTATTAAAGAAATGAAAAAAGAAATTGAAACATATAAAAGGACAACAATAGATCCACGAACTTTTGTTATTTTAGATGATTGTTTATATGATAGTAGTTGGGCAAAAGATAAAATGATGCGTTTATTATTTATGAATGGTAGACATTGGAAGCTAATGTTATTAATTACTATGCAATATCCATTAGGTGTGCCTCCAAATTTAAGAACAAATATTGATTATGTATTTATTTTAAGAGAACCATATATCACAAATAGGAGAAGAATATGGGAAAATTATGCTGGAATGTTTCCTACATTTGAATCTTTTTGTCAAGTAATGGATCAATGTACTGAACATTATGAATGTCTTGTAATAGATAATAACTCCAAATCTAATAAACTCCATGATCAAATTTTCTGGTATAAAGCTGAAAATCATGGTGCTTTCAAATTAGGGTCTAAAGAATTTTGGGATCTTTCAAAAGATTTAAATAGTGATGATGAAGATGATATGTATGACCCAAGCAGTATTAAAAAAAAGGGTTCGGGACCTAGAATAAACGTTAGAAAAGGTAAATCTAAATGGTAAATTTTCTTTCTGTTATTTTTTCCTTTTTACACACTTGGTAATCTAATAAATAACTTGTTTTGCTACACATTTGTTATTTTCAATAAATTCCTCTTTATTAAATTTTCTATAATCTGATTGACAATTATGATATTCAGGCAATCTATGAATCACACAGAATGATTTATCACAACGACATTTTAATACTACATTTATAGCATTAATTTTTTTTTTACAACCCTCGTGTTCACACTTCATTATGTAAATAATATTATATGGAAATATTATAATATTATATTATTTTGTTTGGTTACATATCTACTCATAAAATCATAAAACCTATTTCAATTTTAAGTTAGCTATTTAGTCTGTTTTTTCATCAGTTATTTTATTATCACTATCATTAGTAATTGTTAAATTACTTAATCCGTGGTCCGTATCTTTAGAAGTTACTACATTTTCATCTTTAAATAATGTGTCCTTAATTTCACCACTAGTGCTTACATCTCCTAAGTTACCAAATGTTGTATTATTTGCAATATTTACTAATTCACCCTCATCATTTACAGTTTGTGACAATTTATTACCACTTTCTTCTGCTTTTTGAATATTATCTTCAATGGCCTTAAGTTTAGCATCCTTAACCCTCTTATCAAATTCCTGTTTAGCCTTCTTTTCATTTTTAGATTTTTCTTGCATAATTTGATTTAATTCTGGTTCAAGATATTCGGTTCTTCCTGTCTTATAAGCTTTGGGTGACCAAGGTATCCATATACCAATTGGTCCCACATGAATATCATGATTTGGGTCGGTTTCTCTTAATAATTTACATCTTAATTCTGCCTCTTGAGCTGTTGGAAAGGCACCTCTAAATTTAATACCACGTGTTGATGTTTTAAAATTATGTTCATCCGCATATTCTTCATTTAACGTATCTTCATTATTATCCAAATAAGTTTTATATTCATCAGCAAATGTTGTAGTTGTAAGCTTATCTCTTTCTTCAACTACAAAATCCTCCAATTCTTTTAATATATTTTCACTACTCAAGTTATATTTATAAGATATATATGACAAAAAATGATGGAACTTTTCTAATGATTTAGAAAAATCCCATTGTTTAATGTATTGTTCAAAATAAAATGCTTCTTTTTGTTTAATATGCTCTTCAGGGTCAACAAAAGAAAAACATCCCCATTTTTGATTTGCTAAAGGTTTATCTTCATCTAATAAATCCACATAATTAGGGTTTAGTGAACCATCTACTAATTTAGGTAATTCCATTTTTATATTATTAATAATCAATATTTTTAAGTTTTAATTTTATTAATTATATTAATTTTCTATAATTTTTTTTTCTAATTAAATATTATAATGATGCAAGGAATGTTGGATCTTGGTGAATTAGTAAGACGTGCTATCAAGTATTTAGTTGAAGGTTTAATGGTAGCTTTAGCAGCATATGCTATCCCCAAAAAATCATTAAGAGTTGATGAAGTTGGTTTAATCGCATTAACTGCCGCAGCTACTTTCTCAATCTTAGATACTTATATTCCATCAATGGGAGTTTCTGCCCGCTCAGGTGCAGGATTCGGTATTGGTGCAAACTTAGTAGGATTCCCCCGTATGTAAATAGTATTTTTATAAAAATAAATTTTTTATAAAAATTATTAAAATTAATCCATAATACTATTCCCCGAATTAACTGTAATTTCTTGATTTCCTTTTTCATCTTTATTTATAATAACTTTAGCTAATTCTTGAGATTGATTACTTTCCGATGAACGGAATTTTCCAAATACAATAGGTAAATTATCAATATAACCATGATCTGCTATAAAACGGTCTTTAATCTTGATAGGAATATTATATTTATGGTCATCTGTCAATACTTGAAAACGGCGACTTATAGAATATATGAATTCACTTGATGGAACATTCTCATTACCACTTGCTAATTCTAATTTAATATCTTCTTTAATTTTTCCATATGAAATGGATTGATCAAGAAAATAATTAGCAACCTTATTATAATTTAATTTAGCATTCATTATCATTAATGCTGTTGTAGTACCTAAAGTTAAAATATTAGGCACTTTCATATTTACGGGTTCAAAAATCCCATTACTAATCATTAATGAACCTGATAAGAAAAATGTAGGTATATTTAATAATTTATGCCATCGTAAATAATATAAATAAGAACCATGTGTCATAAATTGAAGAGCTTCACATCTTAAAACAAATGATCTTAATAATTTGACTTGACTATCTGTATATTTATGTCTTTCATTAAAATGGCTTGTTATATTAGTATTAATATTGCTCATTTATATGTATATAATTAATATTTTAAATTAGATTTACTTAATATTAAAAATTACATCAAAAATATAATTTTATTTAGTAGGAATAAATTCCCATCGTAAATCATTACAGATTTGTTTCCAAATATTATCTTGTTCAATTCTTTTTTCAGGGTCTTTTAACATAGGGAAAAATGATAAGAATTTATCTTGTTCTAATAATTCACATAATTTATATAATGTATAATAATAATTCAAAAAATTAACTCTATTATCTGGACAGAATTTAGCATAAGAATTTTGAATTTCCATAAATAAATTACATAAGGTCTCTTCTAATTCTACTTTCATTACTGGAGGTTTAATCCCTAATTTATCTTTTATAAATGGAATATGTTCATAATATTTATTGTATCCTAATTTTTTAAGAATATCTTTAACATTATTATTATCTTCCAATTGTTTTAAGGATAATCTTTCTTTTTTATATTGTATTTTAATGTTTTCAAACACATCATCAGGTATTTGTGTAGTTTCTTTTGCTTGAAATTGAGCTAATATTTCTCTAAAATGATTAATTCTTTTATAAGCATAAAAACATACTTCTTTAGGAGGATCTTTATATGATGGCTTTTCATTTTCAACAAGATATGTTTTATGGATTCCACAATTATTACAAACTAGTAACCCTTCATCTTCAACAGGTATTAATTCGCCTTTATTACATTTTTGACATACATCAACTGATTTAACAAAATCACCTAAATCTATATAATCATCATTTATATTTGATAAATATTTATGTAATTTAGTATCAATTTGTTTTTTTTCCTTTTTATTTTTTTTAACATTAAAAAAATCTTCTATTAATCCTACTTCATTATTACCTTCAGCAATTTGTTTTTTATCTTCGAAATAATCAAATATATAAGTGGAATTATTTAAATAATATTCATCCCTTTCTTTAGTAATATGTAAAATTTTAGTATTTAAATGTTTTAATTTATCTTTTAATTCCAATTTTTCATCAATTGGAAATTCATTATTCTTAATAACCTCTACTATTTCGTTTTTTTCTTCATTTAGTTTAGGAAGTAATTCATTAGAATTATATTCTATTTCTTGAATCTTTTCCTGATGTTTATGATCCAAAGAAATATTAGCATTACATTTTTCTTTAATCACTTTCTTTGAAGATTTTGGTTTAAATGATGGCATATATATTTGATTTTATTTAATTAACTTTAATTATTTTTCTGTGAAATTGATTTTTTAAAAAAAATTTAGTTTAAATAAATAAATTTATTTACTAAAAAATAATAATATGACATCAAATACTATAGAACTTAACTTGGGTAAACGAATTGAAGATTTAGATGTTAAAACAAAAAATAAGATGATTTTTATATATAATGCTTTAGAAGATGGTTGGAATATTAAAAAAATGAATAATTCATATATTTTTACAAAAAAACATTTAGGAAAACAAGAAATTTTTCAAGATGATTTTCTTACTAATTTTATAAGCGAGGGGTTAAATATTGATAAAATATGTAATAAATAAATTTTTATAAGTTGTTTTTTAAAAATTTATTTTCTTTGCTAATACTATAATGGGTGGAGGTTTAATGCAACTAGTTGCCTACGGCGCACAAGATGTTTATCTTACTGGTAATCCTCAAATTACTTTCTGGAAAGTAACTTACAGACGTTACACTAACTTCGCAATGGAGTCAATCGAACAAACTTTCAATGGTCAAGCAGATTTCGGTAGACGCGTAACTTGCACTATCTCAAGAAATGGAGACCTCGCATACAGAACTTACTTACAAGTAACTCTTCCCGAGATCAACCAAGCAATGAAGAACTCCAACTCCGCTGGTGTATATGCACGCTGGTTAGACTTCCCTGGTGAGCAATTAGTCTCCCAAGTAGAGGTTGAGGTCGGTGGTCAACGCATTGACAGACAATATGGTGATTGGATGCACATCTGGAACCAACTTACTCTTTCCGCAGACCAAGAGCGTGGTTACTACAAGATGGTCGGTAACACTACTCAATTAACTTACATCACTGACCCCTCATTCAACGATGTTGATGGTCCTTGTGATTCCAGCGCACCCCGTCAAGTGTGCGCACCAAGAAACGCATTACCAGAGACTACTCTCTACGTTCCATTCCAATTCTGGTTCTGCCGCAACCCCGGTCTTGCACTTCCTCTTATTGCTCTTCAATACCACGAGGTTAAGATCAACCTTGATCTTAGACCCATTGATGAGTGCTTATGGGCAGTTTCTTCTCTTAACTGCTCCTCTGGCTCCGCAAAGGTCACTGCAGCATACAACCAATCTCTTGTTGCCGCATCTCTCTATGTTGATTACGTCTTCTTAGATACCGATGAGCGCAGACGCATGGCACAAAACCCTCATGAGTATCTTATTGAGCAACTTCAATTCACTGGTGATGAGTCTGTCGGTTCATCATCCAACAAAATCAAGCTCAACTTTAACCATCCTTGCAAGGAACTCGTTTGGGTTGTCCAACCTGACCAAAACGTAGATTACTGCTCTTCATTAGAGTGCAACTCTCTCCTTTACAGAACTCTCGGTGCACAACCATTCAACTACACTGACGCAATTGATGCTCTTCCCAATGCAATCCACGCATTCGGTGGCCCCGACTCAGTTGCCGCAGATGCAACCGCATTTGTTGATGCTTCTGGTTTATTCCAAGATGCAGGTGCTGTAGATGTTTCCGCAACCAACTGGTGGAACCAAGGCTCAGGTCAACTATATACCGCACCAAACCTCGGATTCGCTGGAATCCAAAACTCTGGTGTATCTGATGCAGGAACCTTCGTCTTAGCAGAATCCGCACTCGATATGCATTGTTGGGGTGAGAACCCTGTTGTAACTGCCAAGCTCCAACTTAACGGACAAGACCG
>Ga0233412_10001304_pt1 | contig 13231 bp, 2 predicted proteins | sample Na_anoxic_4_MG_FD_180667 | JGI IMG/M metagenome (GOLD analysis project Ga0233412, IMG submission 180667) | Seawater microbial communities from Saanich Inlet, British Columbia, Canada - Na_anoxic_4_MG | ecosystem: Environmental > Aquatic > Marine > Inlet | place: Canada: British Columbia... | reverse complement strand
ATACACAAAAGTAAAAAGGGGACCTCGTATTGAGATCCCCTTTTTTGGTTACAGGAACTTTGGGTATGGTGCCCATTTCTTATTGTTCCTTTTTACTACTTCTTATCTTTGACTCAATTTCTCTTATCTTTGAATCCATGCTATTTGTATAATCTTCATCTAACACATGTAGCTCTTTATCTAGCTCAATACCTAACCTAAATATTATCTCAATAGTTTCCTCCATTTGATCAAGACGTATATCGTACGCTTTATTTTTTAAGTCGTACTCTATTCTATCAATTTCACTAGGTGGTAAGGTCTTAGCTATTTCTATATCCGATTGCAAAGTAAAATACATACCGACAAACGAAGCTGTAATTACTATTATACTAATTATAGTTTTAAGATCTAGCTTTAGCTCTGTGTTTTCATTTATTTTTGTCATCACTTGTAAGTTTTAAAACCACCATATTTAGGTTTTTTATAACCACCTTTTTTACTTTTCTTTTTTTCTTTTTCAAACAAAGGTTCTGTGCCAGGTATACCAAATAAATTTTCGGGATCATCTTCTATTCCTAAATTCCAATCATTCCAACCAGTCATTAGTAATACTCTTTGCATAGCAGTTCTATCTGCTTCCATTGCTGAATTTATATTATCCATTTTTTGAACCAACCTGTCAGTTGGAACATTAAATACACTAACGTATTTTGACGCTATCTTAACATCTCTCCATATACTTTTATCTTCCCATCTTCTAGTATTTTCTGCTGAAGAAACCTTACCTATCTTAGAACTTATTGTTGGAGAGTATTTTAACATTTCATCAGCTGCTTTACCTGTATCTCCATAACCTTTTTGAGATTCTTCCCAAAACTTTAAAGCCATGTTTTTAGTAGTCGCTAATGCAGCTCCTCCATATCCTAAGCCTCTAAGTATATTGTCAACCATAGAGTTAGCTGTTTTGATGTATTTTTTATTAAGTTTAGCTTCGTCATCTTCACCCCAAAAAGTATACATTAAAGCGTTCTGCAGAGTAGTAAATATCATATTTTGAACAAAACCATAGTAAGCTATTTTAGATAAATTGTGTTTCCAATCACCTCTACCTTTAACTAGATCTTGAAAAGCTCTTTTTTGTAATCTAGCATATTGTGCTGGTGTATTACCGAAAGCTAATACTATTCTACCTAAGCTACTAGCTTGCTGTTGACTAATTTTATCAGCTCTAGACGACTGTTGTGACTCTTCAGCTTTTTCTCTAAAATCAATAAAAGCTCTTTCTTTAGCTTCAGCTTCAGATAAACCTTTTTTTATGTATGTCTTAAGTCTATTTCTATAAAAACTAGCTCCACCAAAAGCTATAGCAAAACTATCAGCTCCTTTAGTTAAAACAAAACCGTGGTCTAGTAACAAACTCATTAACCTTTGTGCTGAATTACCACCTCCTTTTATAGCATTAGCAATATCTTCTTCACTAACATTTATTCTATTACCACCTCTTCTATCTTTAAGAAAATCTGAATTAAAAATTTCTTTAAAGTCTTTAGCAAATCTCAGTGGAGATCCAAAAGTAGCTTGAGCAACTTTTAAAGGGTTATTATCTGTCCAGTTCATAAAATTGGCTGCTGATATAGTTTGTAGTACAGCAGATCTAGCATTATAGAACATAACAGTACCAGTAGAGTTATTTACGAAGTTTAATAACCTTTCTTCGTTTCTACCCATTTGAGACTTTCTATTAACACCCGTTTCCATTCTTCTTAGAATGTCACTTAATGCTTCTACATACTTATGACCAAACAAGGCTTCTAACTTATACATATTTTGTTTAGAAAATATCAAGTCTCTATTTTCTTTCCATTGCTTCAAATACTTTTTTCTTTTAACAGTATTTAAACCTCTCATTAAATCTGTAGTTATAGTACCTGCTTGCCAACCTTTTTCTGGTTTTGGGTAGTTATCGCCCTTTTGAATACTCATAACTTGATCAGCAAAAGCTTGTATCTCTGGATTCTCATTCATGAAATCATAAGTCTGTTCCAATGTTTTCTCGTTAGTTTCAGGTATTTTCATACCTTGACTATCCCATATATACATTCTTATAGCTTGTTCGTTTGTAACACCTGCAAAAGCTTCTTTTCTTAAATTCTTAGGTACAACCTTGAGTTGCTTTTTAAGTATTTTATAATCATTAGCAACCTGTAGTCTAGTAGTAGATAACTCATTCATTGCTTTAGCGTAAGGTTTAAGCAACTTGTCTTCCATCCACTTAAACTGAGCATCACCTAATTTACCTTTACCTAATAACGGGTACATTAAACCATTGAAGTCTTCGTGACTGTAAGGTATAAAGAATTGTAACTTTTTCCTATTTTTTCTACCTATAGTCTCTGCTCTAGTTTTATCTAGATCTTGACCATAGTTAACTTCTTTAGCAACGTTATCTATTATGCTATTAAAAGAACCTTGTAAGTTATTTGATTTACTGAATTTAATAAATTCTCCTAAGTTATCAAACTCTCCTTCTTTGAAATAAATTTTCTTATTTGCTCTATACCAATATCCATCGCTTTTACGACTCAACTTATCATAATCGTTAATTCTTTCGTTTCTCGCGATAACTTTATCATTCCTTCCAGTTTCCTTATAATCCAAATCCACTTTTTTCAAAAGGTAAGATTCTGCCCCTGGTTCATAAGTTTCTAATTTTTTTGCACCTCTGCGGTAACCTGCCACTGAAAACGCTAATTCCAGAGGAGATGACAATTCATAATCACTATAATCTTTCATTTCCTTGTTTACAAAAACGGTTCTTGGTGTTATAAATTTACGACCATTAATTTCCTCGTATAATGTTTTTGTAAAGTTAGTACCAGGAATGTCACCCTCAAGTGTAGCCTCTCCATTACTTAACACTTCTAACTCTTTTTTTAATTTTTCAACACTGGAAGTATTTTGTTTGTTATCGTTTATTTTTACAATTTTATATTTAAAATCTCCAAGAACTTGATCAACACCTTCAACTTCAAGAGTTTCTGTACGTAAAGAAAAGTGAAGGTCTACTGTAGAATCCAAAGGTGATACTCTTTCTGTAGTTTGATTCCATTTAGTTATTTTATTAATATTTCTAAAATGGGAAAAAACAGTCCCTGGCTTTCTAGAATCAAACATCACTAATTGTCTCCCTAGAAAATGAGCATACATACCAGTTTCATCTTCTTCTCTTTTAATTCTTATACCGTCTTTAAAAGTAGTTTTGGTTGTAGACTCGCCATCTATAATATAAGTTGTAAACCCATTAAATGCTTTATCATTTTTATTAGTCATGTTTGTCAATATAGTACCATCTGGTTTTTTTACAATATACTTACCAGACTTATTCCATTGACCTTTTTCTAACTTATCAACAACAAACTTACCATTTTCTAAATGACCAGTTTCTTTCCAACCATCTTTTAATTTTCTACTTATTGGGATGTTGTCACTTGGCTCATCCATTCTATTCCACCACTCTTTAGCTTCACCATCTCTAAATGCAATTAATTTACCATTTTGAAATGCTATTTTATAACCATGACCACTTGTGTTATAATTTTTCCAATTATCCTTAGATGCCTTTGTTATCCCATTCTCATCACTAGCACACAAACACCAAGGATTAGCTTTATTACCAAAATCTCTATCTATAGCCAATCTAACATCTTTTTGACCTTGTTCAGTAGAAGCAACATCATAAACAACAACACCTTCACTTAAGACTTTTCTGTTAGTAAATGATTCAGTTTTATCAGGATTAAAAGAATTTTTAGCTAGTCTATCTGGCATTAATGCCATAACCTCATTTGGATTTTTAAAAGATAAAGGATCTACTTTTTTAATTTTAGCTATTTTTTCTGCTTCAATTAATTTATAACCATCTTCTGGTAATATTAGATAACCATTCTTCATATAGTGCAATGCTAATTGCTCAAACTTTTTCTGTTTGTTTTGAGGTATATCAGATTTATCTATAAATTTAAATATAGAATCAACTTGCTCGCTAATTCTACCTTTTAAATCAGGTCTAGCTTTTTCTAGTGTTTTTTCATAAGCTTGTCTATCACTTTTAGAAAATCTAATGTTTTGACTTTGTATGAAATTTTCAAAATTCGCTTCTGGTATAATTACATCTTCTATATCCTTACTTCTTTTTATTTTGTATTGTTTAGTTGATATAGACTCTATTTCTTTAATTGCTTCTGATGTTTTATTATTTATCAATACAAATTGATTACCACCATCAAAACCATAAGGTTCAATAACTAAATCCCAACCTAAATCTTCATTTACTTTTTCCGCAATAGCTTTATATAAACTAGCTCTACTAGCTTCTTGAGCTGTAAAAGTTAATCCTTTTACTTTATTGTTTTCAGCAAAGTCTTTAATGCCATTAACAACAACACTCATAACTCTACCTGCATCACCAGTTCCAGTTATATCTGTTCTTCTAACTACTCTACCGTCTTCCTTTTGAAGTAAAGCAAATGATATATCTTGTACTTTACCTTCAGTAGCGTTAGGGTACATGTTATCAAACCTTTTAGCTATATCTGGATCAGAACTCATTTTTATTTCATAGTCTTTACCTTTAATTTCAAACTTAGAAGTCTCTGACTCTAAACCCATCATGTGTTTATGTAGTTCCCATTTTAAGTCTTTACTAGTACTTAAACTAAAGTTAGAATCTACTTCTTTAGGTTGTTTTGGTTTATATACTACAAACTCTCTTTCAACAATATCTTTATCAGATCTACTTACTCTATCAAAGCTTTTAGTTTCCCAACCTAACTCACTAGCTAGTAACTTAGATAAAAAGTTATATGATTTTTTTCTACTCTCCTCTTTAGCATCAAAAATAATAGATTTAACATTATTGTTTTTTATAAAGTCAACCATACCATTACCAACTACACCTAAAGTCCTAAAAGGAATACCATCACCAGTCATTTCATAGTCACTAATAAAACCTTGTTCATTTTTAATACCAAAAGCAGAGTAAAGTATTTTGCCATTATCTTTTTTAAGATCATCAATAAAAGACTTACTAACTTTACTAGACCTTAGAGTTCTTAGTAACTCATTGTTACCAACTCTATCTAACTCCATCATGAAAGTTACTTTCTTACCTTTCTTGGTTTCAAGATCAAACTCAGTCATATAGCCAGCAGCATCTTCTTCCCACTTAAGATCTCTTTTAGATGACAACGTCCCACCAAGGTCTGATCTACTAAACAGTAGGTTAGGATCTCTTTTCAATGCTTTAGCTGCAACTTCTAGTTCATTACCTAACAAACTTTCTTTTCTTTCCATTAGCACGTCTTGGAACTTCTCACTTCTGAAAGCTTCCATTGTAGCATCGAAAGCTAACTCTGTTGCAATAGTTCTAGCTAAACTAGTCATTCTTTCGTTAGGATTAGATTTTTTAGGGTTAACAAAATAATCTATTATTTCCTGCTTTAAAACTCTTTCACCATCAACTATATCATATAGTTCATCTATTTCTAATTTTCTCCACTTTATATTACCGGCTTTAGCATCTCTAATGAGCTGTTGTTTACTTTCACCCATCCCCATTCTTTCACCTCTCTCAATAAAATCAAACTCTGGTCTATTAAAGTCAGGAGCATACTTAGTAGTTAATACATCTATTGGTATTTTGTCGTATATAACAGCAAAATTCCTTTTTAAGAAGTCTATATATTTTTTTTCATTCTTTTTTACTGGAATAATCCCGTCAGCTCTTTCTTTACCCAGATAAGAACCAAATAAATTCACTCTAACATAATCCATGTATCTAGCTTCAAACTCTTTTTTAATTGAATCCTTAAAACTACTTACCTCATTATCAAACTGTTGCTCTAGATTATTTATTAACTCTCTTCTCTGTGAATCTGAAAAAGCATTATTTTTATTTACTTGATCTATTTTTTGAAGTACTTCACTAGCTTTCTTAGTTAAAACTCCTTCTCCTCTTAATTCGTCCCCTCTTATTTTTTTAATAACATCTGTCAACACATCCTCTCTAATGTTATCTCTAACTTCATTAGTAACATCTAACTTTTTTCTCAAGCTCTCTGTATTGAACTTTTCTCTTTCCGCTATGAACTTATATTCTTCTTCAAAGGTGAAGTCATTATTTAAATCTTCTCTTATATTGTCAGAACTAACTATATTTCTAGCTTCTGTTACGTCTTGGTTAAATTCAAACTCACCAGTTTGGTTTTTAAAGCCTCTAAACACTTTGTTTTTAATGACATTATTTATCCAAGCTGATAAGCTTTCATTTTCTATAACTTCATAGTCATATAGCTTGTCAAAAGTCTCTTGAGGTATTTTACCCTCTAACTCTTGTAATCCTAACCTACTGAAACTTATTTTCAGCGTTTTGTATTTCGATGTACTTATTTCAAGTTTTAGGTTTTTAATTTTATCAAACAAATCTTTTTCTGCAGGAGTTAAAGATTTTATTTCTTTGTTAACAGCTTCTTCAAAACTTACTTGATTTTTATTTAATATAGCTGTAATCCAATTAGTTTTTGATTTCTCTAAATCCTCAGCAGATTTATATCTATTAGGATTTTTCTTTGTTTTGTTAAATATTCTATGTAGTATTACATTGTCAAAATCAGATGTAGTTTGATCATAAGAAGCTTTTTCATTCATGGCTGAAAACTCTCTATTAAAGTTTCTTATATGAGTTATTAACTGAGTAGCTGCATCAACTTTTATCAACTCTTTAACTCCAGGATCTAAAACCATACCACTTTTTTTAGCCATAACTTTGTCTATAGTGTTAGCTATTAAGCCATCTAGTTTTTTGCCACCTATTATGTCAGCAACAGCATTATCAGCACCTGTTACATTTTTAGAATCTTTTAGGTACCAATTCTCTTTGTTCTCATCGTAGATTTTGTTAATATCTAAACTAGAACTTTTAGAGAACTTAATTTTACCTTCAGTGTTTAGAGCTCTAATATTTTTCTTAGCTCTTTGAATAGTAGTCATTACATCATCAATACTTTGAGCATTACTATTTTTATCAACATCAGAAGCGAACTGGGTTATATATGCCATGCCTTGATCTATAACTCTCTGTAACTCTCTCTTTTTATCTTCTTTAGTTTTAAAGTCTTTGTTCAACTTAGTTATAGAAGCTAGTTTAGGTTTTTCAATTTTAGATTTTTTAGCTGTAAATATATTACTTTTCCAATAGTCACCATCTAACCATTCTAAAGCTGCTTGTTGGGTATTAAATTTAGGACCTATTGTTGTTTTGTTTCTAGTTGCAATAAATTTCTTACCTGATTTAATTATTTTAAATTCATTACCCTCACCGTCTTTTATACCCTCTCTTAGAGCATCTTTAGCTTTTTTAGAACTTACATCTCCATCTTTATTTACAACCTCACCAGCAATGAAACTTTCAACTGTAACTGGTTCATCAGCTACTTCTTTTGCAGCATCTTTCTTAGCTTTTCTTTTAGCAGAGGTTCCTTTTACTTTTATAGCTTCTTTTTGTTTTTCAATTTTTTCTTCAATATCTTTCTTAGACTTTCTTAAGTTATTAACATTATCATTATGTACCTTAAGTAAATCTAAACTAAGATCATTGTCTTCTATGTACTTTTTAGCTGCAGCTTGTTGTTGCTCCGCTTCTTTGATTCTACCATCAAAATTAGTAGAACTATCAGTGGTTTCATATTTTAATACTTCTGGGATATCACCAACCTTTTCAAATTCTTCAGCAGTCTGAGGTTTAAATCCAGCTTCTTCTACTACAGTTTCTTCTTTAACTTTTTCTTTCTCTTTAACTTCGTTTTTAACTTCTTCATTATGCTGGACAACTTCTTCACCAACTAAATCACTTATCTCTTGTCTTAACTTACCTTGCTCAGAACTTTTCACAAAACTATATAAGAAGTTTTTTAATCCTTCTCCAGTTTTATCGTAAACATCAAATTTAGAAGACTCTTTATTTAGTACTTCTTCTATTTTATCATTTATTTTTATATTACCACTTTTTACATGATCAACAAAAGTTGTTAAATATTCTTCGTAATACTGTTCTTTTGTGAAGCCGTCTGCAACGTAGTTCCTACTTATTTGGTCTTCAATAAACTTAAGTTGGTTTGGTTCTAAAGTATTTTTAAATGCATCAATTAATTTTATACCACTTTCATTTATTTTACCGTCAGAATCTTTAAAAGCTTTACGTAACATAACATGTAGTAATTCATGAGAACCTACACCAGTTCTTCTCCAGTTTCTGCCTTTTCTTTTTTCTAAAGCTTTTTTCTCATTAATATAAATAACACCTTTACCATCATCAGCTTTAGGATCGAACCAACCATCTGACATAACTTTATTTAAATTTTCACCTTGTTCGGATAATGTATTGACTTCTTTTATTAATATATTTTTTTGTTCTATTAGACCTTTTACTTTTCTAGCTCTAGGTGAATCAGTTTTAAAACCCTTTTTATTTAGTTCTTCAACTTTATTATCAATGCTTTCAATTTCTTTTATTATTTTACCTAATGGACCTTTATTAAACTTTTCAGCTACTTCAGATTTAGTTTTTAATATCTCTACTTTAACACCTAACTTTTCAGCTTCTTTCTTTGTAAAAGCAACATCAAAATCATAAAGTGCTTTAACTTTAGCTGTTTGCACTTCAGCAATTTTTTCTACTTTACCTCCAAGTTTTTCGTATTTAGTCTCTAAATTATTTTTGATTTTAGAGACTGTTGCTTCGTCTACTTTACCTTCTTTAATTGATTCGTTTATTGATATTAAGTCATCTTGAATCTGGTTTCTTTCAATCAATGCATCTATGTATACCTTTCTATCTTTGTTTGCTTCTACTTGGTTTTTAGAGTTAACATGTTTACCTAAATCGTTTCCATTAGCAGCATCAATAATAGACCTAGCTTCTTTTGTCTTCATTTCAGCAAAAATACTAGCATCTCTCTCTGACATTCCTTTTTCAATACCTAAAAGTTTTATAAACTCTTTAGAATAACCACTTCCACCTAAAACTTCAACATCAATATTATCTAGTTGCATACCTTTTTCCATTCTAGTCTGAAGTCTATTAACCTTCCACATGACGTCTTCATAACCAAAATCTTCAGAATTTTTAAATGCTTGCTGAACATTAGTCATTTCATTATCAAACTTTATGAAATCTTTTGCGTTATAAACTTCTATAGACTCTTGTAATTTTTTAACATCTGCAACACCATCTTTAAATAAAGATTGTTTTAAGAAGTTATAAGCATCGCTTGCTTGTTTACCTTTTTCTGTATTTAAAACTTTTTTACCACCAAAAGTATCGTTGAAATAACCATCAAAAAAAGCTTCATCAAAGTTCTTTGGTAATTTGTTAGCTTTTAAACCAAGAGTTTTTAAAGCATTACTGACAAAATTTAAATCAGCTTCTCCATACAAACCTTTCTCTTCAACTGTTTTGTTAACAGCTTCATCTAGCTTTGCATCACTTATCTTGTCTGAAAATTCATTTTCTGAAAGTTGCTCTTTAGAAGTACCTAGTATTTGTGTTTGTTTGTTGTAATGACCTTTAGTTTGTTTTTTAATTTTAGATATATCATATTTAATATTATCCACACCTCGTCTAAAAACTCCTAAGGGTGCATTAAACCTCATGGCCCAGATAGTACCAGCTGTCTGTGTGAAGTCCTTCCAGAAATGACTTTGGCCATTTTCATCAACAACTAATACTTGATTCCAAAATTCTTCAGCTTTAATTTCACCGGTAGCAACTTCAATACCTAATTCTCCAATGGTACCAATTTTCATTGTTGTAGCACCAACTACTGGTCTAAAAACATTTTGTTTAAAACCTTCACCTATAGTTCTGGTCGGTATTTTCATTTTAGAACTAGATTTGGTCAACCCGTTGTAAGCATTCCAAAAAGTTTTATTATTGCTACTTAATACTTTGGAACCTATATCATCAAACAATTTTCCAGCTCCAACACCACCAACAGCCCACAATGGAGACATCCTTTCATCACCATAAGTATTTGCTATTAAATTCCTACCTTCTATAACTAACATTTCATTTGTTATAGCTGGTACATATCTACCAAAAGCGCCAGTACCATATAGATATCTATTAGCCACAGCATCACCGACTTGACCTATAGCCCTTCTGTTTCTCCAATACTTAGTACCACCAGTAAGTGCTCTATTTAGTTGACCTAAACTTCCACCAGCTATTTTTCTAGTTAAAGCAAACTCGCCAGCTATTTTAATAAAAGGAGGTAGCATTTCACCAGCACCATACATCCAAGTTGATTCTCTAATGTCTTTTCTTTCTTTTTCTGGTATCTGATCATAAACTTCTGGAAAATTATACTCTAACTCATCTAGCATTATGTTACCTTTCTCATCATCAGTTAACACATCAATACCAGCAAATGCTTGTGCAGCACCTGACCTAAAACCTGTTCCGAAACTTTCTTTATCTAAAGTTGTTGGATCATAATTCATTAATAATGCTTGTGATAATACTTTGTATTCATTTAATAAAGAATTGTACTTAGCTACGCTTTCTATATCATCTAAACCTTCTATATTATCTAAACCTGGTAACATTTTACCAGCTTCAACCATTTCCCTTATTTGTTTAAACTCGTTTGGTTTTATAGCTCCCGAAGGTGTGTATTCTTCGTCTCCAGAAGTCTCTCCTAATTGTCTAAAAAAGCCTTGTTGATTAGCTATATAATCTTCATTTGAAATTATTTCCTTAGCTTCTCTAAGTATTTGAAAAGACTTGTTGATTAAAGAGTTTCTTAACTCTTCTGTATCTGTAGGTATATTTCCAGATTCTTGTTGGTATTGTGTGTACTCAGTTAAAGTTAGTAGATCTTCTTGATTTTCTTTAGGTACGTCTTTTCTCCTAACAAAATTTCCATCAAAATCAACAAGCATAGCACCGTCACTAGTGTCAGTTCCAAATACGTTTTTATCAAAATCTAAACCAATACTATCTAAATATTTTATGTATTCTGATTGAGCTTTATTGAACTCGTTTTTGTCTTTAGCTTGATTAACTTTATTTATGTAACTTTGTGCTACATCAAAGCTGAACTCTGGATATTCTGTTAAAACATCTTTTTTAGCTGTATTTTCTATTAAATCATTTTCTATTACTTTATCTACATCTTCACCTTCAGGTAAGGTATACTTAATCTTGTTAAATAGATCTTCATTTAATGCTCTCGCTTCTTTCTCAGAAACTTCCTGTCTAAGCTCAACATATTCAGGTTTACTTAATTCACTCTTTATTAATTGATTTACTATATCACTATGACTATAAGGTTTTTCAGATCCAAACACTTCTCCAACTGCTCCACTAAACTTTTCTTCTTCTAGGCCTGCTCCAAAATAATTAGCTATTGAAGTCATTATATTAGGTCTTAAATCACTACCAAATAATTCTTGAAAAATCTGTCTATCTAATCTTTTTTCACCATATTTTAATTCTTCAATTTTAGCTAACTTATCTTCTAAACCTAACTCTTTAATTATTTGTTCATAGTTAGTACCATCATCATATTCATCTAAACTATACCAGTTTTCTTTAGTTATATAGTCTTCGTAGTTTGTTTGTTTTATTTTATCTTTTTCAAGATTTATTCTATCTCTTTCTTGTTGCTGCTCTGCTTTCTCTTTTTCGCTGCGATCTTTATCAGACTGTAGTTTTTGTTGTAAATTCTTTGTCGATGTTGGTGATTTTAAAGGTGTACTTTCAAATAACTTTTGTTCATCTGTTTTAGACCACTCATCATATAAAGCTTTATTTAAGTTGTTTTTAACATCCTCTGACAAATCCAAAGAAATATCTTCCGATACTAATTCCCCATTTCTTGGTGGTATTTTTACATCTTCTACAACCACATTCTCTGCAGAAGGAGTTAACTTTCCCATTGAAGAGTATTGTTCAGCTTTTTTCTTACCATATTCTACATCACTTTTAGTAACAACACCTTTCGATCTTATTCCTAAAACTTCAGAGAAATCTGTTTTATTACCTCCATATCCACCAGAAATAGCATTACCATGTGCTAAACTAAAAGCTTTTTCGTTTGTTTCTAGTAATGTTTTAAAACTTTCAATATTACCTTTATATCCTCCTGCTTTAGCTTCCTTAAAAGCTAACTCTAAAGCATCATTCATATTATTTTATTTTTTATGTTTTTAATAGTTACTCCAAGGACCTTGTTGATTTGGTATAGACTTTTTCAAAGCATGGAAATGATCTATTATTTTCTGAGTGTCAGCAAAAGATTCATCATCTTCATTTTTCCCAAAGTCTATTACCTTAGTGCCAATAGTACCATCGTTTCTTACTAGAAATACTGCGTTTGGCGAGTCTTTAACTCTTTGAGGAATTTCAACTTTATTGCCTTCATCATCTTCAGCTGGGGAATTTATAATTTGAGTTCCACTAGCATATCTACCATCTTTACTGGGATCTATTTTTACCGATATTGTTGTTATAAAACGTTGAGCCTGCTCCCGTGGTTCAGCGCTAGCATCACCCATTATATTTGACGCCCAAGTGCTAAAGCTTTGATCATTTAAGTTGCTTTTATCTATTTTATCATCTTTAGGAGCATACTCTGTTTCCAATTGATCTTCATATATAGCTGTAATTTTATCTGTATTACCATATTGTCCCATTAACTTTTCCGCTAACTTTATTGCACCTTGTTTTATTTGTTCAGGATTTTTTGGATCAAATGGATCAATTTTGCCATCAAGATCTGTGTCCATTCCTAGTTGTTGCCACATACTTTGATCTATAGCTCCCTTGACTTGGTCACTATTTTCTAACTTGTAACGCATGTTATCATTAGCTTCTTGCCATTCTTGTTTAGTTACTTTCATTGAAGTACCTTTTTTACCATCTTCAATGTCTTCTAGTATTGACTTTTCTAAGGGTTTATAATCAGAAGAATAACTCTCCCAAATAGGCTTAAGAATATCAGATTTATCTTTTACATAATTTATAATATTAGCTTTACCTTCTTCGTATGCATTTAAATATTCCTTAGAGTTCAACATAAAACTTCCTTCAGTTTTATTTCCTTTTCCATCATCAATATCATAATCTTTATTAACTATTAATTGACCGTTTTCATAGGTGAAATCTAACCCAGCACCATTATTAGAGTCT
>Ga0233412_10001303_pt1 | contig 13239 bp, 12 predicted proteins | sample Na_anoxic_4_MG_FD_180667 | JGI IMG/M metagenome (GOLD analysis project Ga0233412, IMG submission 180667) | Seawater microbial communities from Saanich Inlet, British Columbia, Canada - Na_anoxic_4_MG | ecosystem: Environmental > Aquatic > Marine > Inlet | place: Canada: British Columbia... | reverse complement strand
TTCGGTTAGATCAAAATAGTTTTTTATACAAAATGAATATAAGACGACTTGAATTCGATAGTTTGGATGAAATTAAAATTAAAAAACAGCAATTAAGTAATATTTCATATTATTATCCCTATTCCTTTTTTTCTGTTAGTAGATATTGTCCAGTAGCTGATATTTTTAATAATAGATCAGAGAATCATGGGATAATAAAATGTTCCAAAGAATGTTTAAAAATTGGTGAATTGAAAATCAATAATCCAATTTTTAAAAAATCAGCTATTCTAAAAGGTAATGCTTTATTTATAAAAAATAAAGTTAATTTTAAAATATTAGATAAAAAGGGAATCAATAGATTAGTTTTTCAGCCTCATATGTTAATTTAATTAATATTTCTTCATTTTGTTTTTTTGTTGATATTGACATGTATTTTTTAAAATTATATCCTGCAATAACATTAGTTTAGATTAAGAATTAAAAAGTTCATTAAAAATTTAAAAAAGGAGATAAGCTATGAGAAAATCTAATTATATAAATATGTTTGGACCTGGTCTAGTAATGGCAGCCGCTGGAGTAGGAGCAGGTGATATTATTACTTCTAGTATGGCTGGGGCAAAATTTGGCATTGCTTTGCTTTGGGTAGTAATTTTTGGAGCAATATTAAAATACGTGCTTAATGAGGGTTTAATAAGATGGCAAGTGGCAAGTGGTACAACTATAATAGAATCCTGGCATACTCAAATTAGTAAATGGTTATCATATGGTTTTTTATGTTATCTTATTTTTTGGTCAATTTTTGTTGGTGGTGGCTTATTGACTTCTATGGGAATATTAACTCAAGTGATTTTTAAAAGTTTAAGTATAAAACAAGCAGGAATAATTTGCGCGGTAATAGTTTTAGGATTGGTTTTCACAAAGAGTTATAAAGTATTTGAGAATATTATGAAGGTTTTTGTTGTAGTAATGTTTGTTGGATTTGTTTATGGTGCTTTAAAAGTATTACCTGAAATCAAGATTTTGTTTCCAAGTTTTTTTATTCCAGTAATTCCATCTGGTTCAATGTTATATATTCTTGGACTAATAGGAGGAGTTGGCGCTTCTTTGACAATTATGTGTTATGGTTATTGGGTTAGAGAAAAGGGATTAGATAAACTAGAAAATTTTAATGTAGTTAGAATAGACTTAGGTCTTGGTTATGTAATAACGGCTGTTTTCAACTTGAGTGTTTTAATTATAGCAGCAGCAACTTGCAGTACAGTGGCTATAAAAGGAATACCTGGTATATTACTTTTGGCAGAGAATTTAAGTAAAGCAATTGGATTAATTGGTTATTGGATTTTTATCATAGGGTTCTGGGGAGCTATTTTTAGTTCATTAATCTCTTTTTTTCAAGCTATTCCTTATTTGTTTTGTGATATTATTGCTACTATAAAAGGATGTAATACGAGAGAAAGGAAGAAATTCGTCGACATGGCTAATCCTTGGTTTTGGAGTTATTCTCTCTTTTTAACTTTTGTTTCAGTCTTTATGTTGCAATTCAAAAAACCAATTTTATTTGTAATGGCATTTTCTGTTTTAGGTGGAGTGTTTATGGTATTTTTGTCAGTAGTTCTTTTATATCTAAATAATAAAAAGGAGGTATTAGGAAGATTAAAAAACGGAATATTTGTAAACATTTTGCTTTGTTTAAATCTTCTACTTTTTTCTGTTCTTCTTCTTCAGAAAATTGGGAAATTGTTATAAAAAAGATTAAAAGCCTTATGTAAAAAACATAAGGCTTTTAAGATATTTTAATAATAATTATATTTGTAAAAATCTTTTAATTTGTTTATATTAGAAGTATATGAGTAATAATGATATTAAGCTTTTACAAAAAATTAATTTTGATTTAATTAATCGAGTGGATAAAACAAAAGAGTTTGTTTTATATATTCATATTCCTTTTTGTAGTAATAAATGTGATTATTGCGGATTTCGAGAAACTTACGATATTAATAGGTGGAGAGATAATTCTTGAATAATTATGAAATATACAGATTTAATTAATCAGTATGCATTAATAAAAGAAAAAGGAAAATTGCCGTTTAGCGGTATTATTTCTATAGAACCAACTTATAGATGTAATTTATCATGTTCTACATGTTTTTATAAAAAAAAGCATTACAATAAAGAGTTAAATGCGAGGAATTTTATAGATTTTTTGGATTCTGTTCCAAATTTGACCAGTATTTATTTCCCAGCTATAGAACCATTGGTTAAGAAAGGATTTTTTGATATAGTAAATTATCTTAAAAAAAGAGACACTCCTTTGCTTTTATTGACTAATGGAACGCTTATTAATAAAAAAAATTTTTCAAAATTAGTTTATTTTCGACGGAATATTATTATGCTTTCTATAGATGGCGATAAAGATATTCATAATAAAATTAGAGGCGCAAATTGTTTTAATTCAGTCGTACAAGCAGTTAAGTTATTAAAAGATAAATGTAATCTAGTAATCGTTTGTGTAATATGTAAAGATAATGTAAATGAAATTTGGAAGATGCCAAGAATTATTAGAAATATTGGTTTTAATAAAATTACTTTTGAATTTGAGAGAAAATATACGGATAAAGATATAAAAATATCTCAAGAAATAATTGGAGATAAAAATGGATTTTCTATGTTACGTCAAAGCAAACAGAATAAACCAACATATAGTTTTGAAGAATTAATAAATAGTATAAATAAACTAGAGGAAGAGGCCAAAAAATATAACATTACAGTTGATTTCTTGCCTTTATATTTTAAGGAAAAAATTTTTGATATTTATGAAAGAAGAATGCGAGAGAAATATAAGTTAACTTGTCGATATTTAAATAAGATAAGAATAGATCCTGAAGGTAATTTTATTCATTGTTTTGCTGTAAGGAGCTATTTTGGCAATATCATGGAATCTTCTATTGAAGATATATGGAATTCCAAAAAATATAGAGAATTTAGGAAAAAAATATTAAATCATAATTTAATGCCAATTTGCGAAACTTGTTGGGGTGCTATACCAATTGATGAAAAATAATTAATATGTTTAAAATTATTAACTTTGTTTTAATTGGAACAGGAAATATAGCAAAAACACATATTAATGCTATTAATTCTATTAAAGATGCTAATTTAATTGGCGTTTTAAGTTTGACCAATTTAGCCAAAGCAAAAAAAATAGCCTCTTTATATAAAATCAAAGCTTATAAAACTTACTTAAGCGTTTTAAATGATAGCAAAGTGGATGTAGTTGATATAATTTCTCGTAATGATATGCATGCTAAGTTAGGTATTAGAGCTGCTAATTATGGGAAACATGTTTTAGTAGAAAAACCATTAGCTACTAATTTTAAGGATGCTAATAAATTAATTAATGCTTGTTATGATAATAAAGTTAAATTGTCAGTTATATTTCAGAATCGGTTTGCTGATATTTATCAAAAAATAAAAAAAGATATTTATAAAAACAAATTTGGTAAAATTAATTTAGTTAAATTTTCTTGGTGTTTAAATAAGAACAATAATTATTTTTTATCTTCGCCTTGGCGACAATTAAAAAAACAAGCTGGTGGAGGATTATTGATAATGAATATTATTCATTATATTGATTTATTAATATGGTTTTTTGGTCCAATAATATCTGTAATTGGTAAAACAAAAAATTGTAAATTTAAAAATATTGAAGTAGAAGATACTGTTTGGGCTGTTATAAAATTCAAGAATAATATCGAAGCAATAATTTATGGTACAATTGCTGCTTCAAATAACACTCCTCCGAGTTTAGAAATTCATGGCACCAAAGCGAATTTTATTTTTGAAGATAACCAATATTTAGTTGCTAACGAGAAGTTATTTGCTAAGCAAATAAAAAATTTTGTTCAAGCGATTCAAAATAATAAAAAACCATTAATTAATGGGGAAGAAGGACTAAAGTCATTAGAAATAGTATTAAAAATTTATCAGTCTTCTAAACTTGATCGCGAAATAGAGTTATTTATATGAAAATAATATTTATTTTTCCTTTTAAAAATACAAACACCGGCTCTCCGTTTAAATGGTTATCAGTAGGAGTGCCTGTTTTAATAGGAAATCTGAAGAAATTTTTTCCTCAAATTATTTTTCATCAAATTGATTTAGAAGAAGAAATAAGTGAAGCTTTTAGAAAAGATAAATTAAATAAAAAATATTTAGAGATATTTAATTTTTTAGAAAACATTAGAGATGGAAATTTAACAAAGAAACAAGAAGATCTATTAAATAATTTTTTTTCTAATATAGTCAGTTTTTTTAATTTTAATAAATATGATCATTATTTTTTTTCTGTATATAATAGAAATAGCATTGGCATAAAAACAAATATTTTATTGGCAAAATATTTAAAAAAAAGATATAAAAACAAAAAAATAGTTTTTGGGAGTATTTATGGGTTTGAAAACCATATTTCAGAGAAAGCGATTAAGAATATTCAAACTGATTTTATTGATTCTATAGTAATTCATAGAGGAGAGAATTCAACCAAAAAGATTTTAGAAAGTTTATTAAAAAAAGAAAAAATAGAAAAAGTTTATAAAAATCCTGTTACGCCAGAAGATTATTTAGCTAATTACCCTGATTTTAAAAGTTTTAAAAATATTAAATATTTCCAGCATTCATTTAAAGATTTTGAAAAATTATACAGGGTAGATTTGAATAATGTGAAAAGCAACGAAAAAGTATTATTTATCCCTTATGTTTTTTCGTCTGGTTGTTTTTGGAGTAAATGCGCTTATTGCACTCAATCAGGCGATAATCGTTTTTATTGTAAAAAAATTAATCAAATAATTCATGATTTGTATCAGCTTAAAAAAAAATACAAAACAAAATATTTTATTTTTTACAATAATAATTTTAATTTTGATTTGAATTTTTCAAAAAAATTATTAAAAGCTTTTATAAAAAATAAATTAAATATTCTATGGACAGATTCTTTTAATCTATCAATTATGGATAAAGAGTTAATTAATTTATTAGCTAAAGCTGGCTGTTTTCGAATGGATATCGGTGTGACTGTAGTTAATCCAAAAATACAAGAACTATATAATAATATTTTACAAAATAAACATTTAGAATATTTAGAAGAAATATCTCAAAAAGGAATATGGTCTCATATTAATATAATTGCAAATTTGCCTTATCAATATGATATTAAAAAGGAAAAAAAAATATATAAAAAATATATGAAATACATAGATGGAGTAACTTTAAATAGTTATAGGCCTTATTCACATTCAAGATTAGAACAGAATTATAATAAGTATGATTTGTTAAAATTAATTAATGAAAAAATAAAGTTTTTTGATACAGAAATAATAATACCTTTTATAGAAAAAGATTTTAAAGGCAGTTTAAAAGAACGAAAAAAAATATTTATTAATAATTTTTTAGAATTACATAAGTTTTTTGTTGAATATAAGAAGCGTATAAATTCTATAGATTTATATTTATTGGGTTATTTGTATAATTATTTTGGTTTTAATGATAAAAATAAGATTATAAAAATAATTCAAAAAATAGATTATAATGTAAATAAAAATGAAATTTGAAATTAACCAATTTAATTACAAAACTCTACCTCAATTAGCTGAGTTTTTATGTCTTAATAAGGCAAGAAAAATAGAAATAAAATTAACTGATAAAGTTGAGGATTTGCCTTATTTAAACGACGTAATCCCTTTTATGTATCAAATATTAGATCAAGAAATGTATTTTGAGGTTTGGCTAAAGAATTTTCCTTTTTGTGTCTTTAATCCAGAAGCAGTAGATCATATTTTAGTTGATAAAAATTATAAGGGAGAAAAAAAAATAATTTGCAAGAAATGTCTTTGGAATAATAGATGTCCTGGATTTCCAAAAAATTACTTAAATAAATATAATTCTGAAGAGATTTGTCAGTTGCCTGATGTGCCATGGGAGGTTATGATTGAAGTTGAGCCAAAATGTAATTTTAACTGTAAATTTTGTTTTAATAATATTTCTTTTTCTAAAGAAAGTCGTAATATTAAAAGATTTAGTACTGCTTATCTTAAGAAAATTATCAATAATATTGCTAAAGCAGATATAAAAATAGTAAGATTTACAGGAGGCGAACCATTTTTAAGAAAAGATATTTTTGAATTAATAAGGTATGCTAAAAATAAAGGATTAGAAACAAGATTAAACACTAATTGTTCTTTAATTAATAAAAAAAATATTAAGAAGTTAAAAGGAATAATTGATAATGTATTAATTCCTATTGAAAGTTATAATAAGAAAATAGAAGCAGAAACAACTGATTATGCTTTTTCTTTAGAAAAAAAGATTGAAGCTATTAATCTATTAAAAGATATTGGAGTTTCTAAAATTAGAGTTGGAACAGTAGCAATTAAAGAAAATATTTTAAATTTCGATAAATTAGCTGAATTTATTTTTAACTTACCCATAGATGAATGGGAGCTATATCGTCCAATCCCTATTTCTAAAAAAGAAGATTTAAATTCAAAATTTATAAAAATATTAGTAGATAAAATAATTGATTTAAGAAAAAAGATAAATAAGCCTATTTTTATTGCTAATGCTTTACCATTTTGTTCTATTAAAGATTTAAATAAAGTTAATAGTGTTAGTAAGGGGTCTTTATTTGATGATGGATATACAAGATTAGTTATTGATCCTAGAAATTTTGTTAAACCACATTATTTTATGGATGAAAATATTGGAGATCCTTTGAATATTTTAAATTCTTGGCAAAGTTCTTTTATGAAAAAAATGAGAAATTTAGAATACTTGCCTAAAGAATGTAAAAAATGTAATTTTATTTATAAATGTAGAGGAGGAAGTCGTCAAATAGCTAAAATGGTATCTGGTAGTTATAATAAATTAGATCCATTAACTAATATTAAAAACTATGCAAAGAGTTGATATTAAAATTGGGTTTGGATGTAATAATCATTGTAAATTTTGTGTTCAAGGAGACAAAAGAAATTTTTGTGTTGCTAAATCTAAAAAAGAAATTTATAAGTCTTTAGAAGATTCATTTAAACAAGGTAAAAAAGAAGTTGTTTTTACAGGAGGAGAGCCATGTCTTCATCCTAATTTTTTTGATTTAATAAAATATGCTAGAAAAATAGGGTTTAAAGAAGTTCAAATTCAAACAAATGGTCGTTTGTTTGCTTACGATGATTTTTGTATTAAAACAATAAAAGCTGGAGCTACTCAGTTTTCTCCAGCTTTGCATGGTCATAATTCTAAAATTCATGATTTTTTAACTTGCACTGAAGGAAGCTTTAATCAAACTGCAAAAGGCATTAAAAATTTAAAAAAATTAGGGCAGTATGTTTTAACTAATACAGTTATTACTTCAACTAATGCGGAATATCTTCCTAAAATAGCCCAGTTATTAGTAGATTTAAATGTTAACCAATTTCAATTTGCTTTTATTCATGCTGGTGGAACAGCTGCTAAAAATAAAGACTGGATTATTCCAAAAAAAAGTGATATTATGAAGTATATTAAGAAAGGATTAAACATCGGCATCAAAGCTGATAAAAAATTAATGACAGAAGCGATTCCTTATTGTTTAATGCAGGGTTATGAGAATTATATTGCTGAAAAAGTTATTCCTCCTTCAGTTGTATATGATGCTGGTTTTATAGTAGAAGATTATCATAAGTATCGTAAAAACCAAGGGAAAGCCAAGGGACCAAATTGTTTAAAGTGTAAATATAATAAAATCTGTGAAGGTCCATGGAAGGAATATCCAGAAATTTATGGATGGAAAGAATTTAAACCAGTAAAATAAAAAATTATAAAATTATGTTAGATTCAAAAAAAATAGAAAATTTTTGGGGCGGTGATTTGATCGGATCATCTCCAGATTTAATAGCAGCAAGATATGGCATTAAGAAGGTATGTAGAATGGAATGTGATAGTTTAGAAGATTTCAAAAAAATTAAGCAAACATACAAAAAATATTCTTTAAAAGTTGTTTGTAGCGATGAAAAGCTTTTTGATAAATTTAATATTTATATATCAAAATCCGAAAAATTATCAACTGAGGCCAAGAAAATAGATCCTTCTTTTAAAATAATCAATCACAATAAAGCATTTACAGAAGTTATTGATGATGTACGTCGATTTAGTGAATTGTTAAGTTATCCTTGTTGTTGTATAGACGAACATGCAAAGAATGCACTGGATCATATTAAGGTTTCAACATCTAAAGTTTTTCGGAAATTACCTAAAAAGATAAATTTTTTATTTAACAATATTTTAAATGGTGTTTCAAATCATTATTTATCTTTTCATTTTCCTTGTTCTTTTGTTTGCAGTAAAACATTAGATTATCAAAAAAAGATATTTAATAAAATCAAACAAGTTTCTCCGGAATTCGCAAAAGAAATTAAAAAATATCTAAAAAGACCTTATTTAGTCTTTTTAGATCCTTCTCTTGATAATATTTATGTTTCTTGGGATAATAGAAAATGCTTTATGTTTAATGGTATTATTAAGGATAACAATTTATCTTATTCAAATACAGTATATCTTCAGACACACTATCCTGATTATCAAGATGGTAAATTAGGAAAAGGATTCAATTTACTAATAGATAAAATTAGACAAGGAAATAAAATTGTTTTTAAGAAAAGTGGTTTTAAAGTATATAAAGGCAGAATACTTTTGCATGAATTTGAAAACAAGAAAAACAATCAAGCAGTTCTTTTTAATTTCATTTAACAAAAAACAAAGAATACGCAATAAAATATTTTGTAATTGGCTATTTTATATCAGCCTATTTTTTTGTTAATCTATTTAAAGCATAGTTTGTTATTGCTTGTTTTAACTATTGCCTATAGATAATATTATTAGTTATGAATAAGGAAAATCAACTGAATAATACTTTAGAAAAATTTAATAAAAACGACAATAAGACGCTTTTAGTTTTGATTGGCTTTTCGTGTAACAATAATTGCATTGTTTGTTCAGTTAGGTCCAAAAGACATTCTTACTTAGATCGAAGCTATCAAGAAGTTGCAAAAGACATAAAACAGGGCAGAAAAAATGGTTTTAATAGGATTGAATTTACTGGCGGGGAGACAACAATTAGAAAAGACATTATTCAATTAATTGCTCAAGCAAAGAAAGAAGGATATCAGCAAATTGGGATTAGTACTAATGGTCGCCTTTTTAGTTATCAGAAATTTTGTCAAAAAATAATTAAGGCGGGATTAAACAGAATTACTTTTTCTTTATTTAGCCATAAAGCTGAAATTCATAATGCCATTGCTCGAACGCCAAACTCTTTTGATGAAATTATAGCTGGAATAAAAAATGCCCAAAAATTTCCTGGAGTACATGTTAATATTAGTTCTGTTATTTCTCAACTTAATTTTCGTAATTTAAAAAAATTTGGTGGATTTATTCACTCTTTAGAAATTAAATATTGGTATCTTTTAGATTTAATTCCAGATGGCAATGCTAAGACTTATTATCCAAAACTAGTAGTGAAATTAAACGATTTATATAAAGAGTTGAATGGTATTTCAAATATTGTAGATGATTTTAAAGAATTAGGTTTTTTTGATTTCCCGTTTTGTCTTTTTAAGCCAGAATTGAGAAGAAGAAAAAATATCTGTTTTATTAATGCTAAGATGAGAATGGAAAATAGCCAACAAATTGGGTATAATCCGGAAAGACTTAGTGTTGATAAAGAAGGTGTTTATTCAGACGCTTATAGATTAAATATTGATATTTGTAAAAAGTGTAAATTTTATAAAGAATGCGGTGGGCTTTGGAAAGATTATTTGGATTTATATGGCTCAAAGGAGATAATCAACTTGGCTAAAAAAAATAATTGTTTTTAAATTTATAGCTATGAAAAAGAATCATAAATCTCGATCAAAAATAGAAACTAGCAAAATAGAAAGTTTAATAATTTTTAAATGTAATTGTAAATGTTTAATGTGTTCGACTGGTTTACAAATTGAAAGAAGTATTGGAAGTAAAGATTATAATGCTATTAGACCCTTTAAAGAAGTTATTAAAGACATTGATAGAGCTAAAAAGATGAAAGCTCGAGCTTTTGCTTTTTCTGGTGGAGAGCCTACTTTACGTAGTGATTTATCTGATTTAGTCAGTCATGCTAAATCAGTAGGACTTTCACATATTGAAGTTCAATCTAACGGACGAATGTATTTTTATAAAAAATATTGTCAAAAATTAATTAATAGCGGAGTAAATAGTTTTGTTATTTCTTTTCATTCTCACAAAGAAAAAGTTCATGATAAAATGATGGGTGTGCCTGGTACATATAAACATGTTGTTCAGGGTATAAAAAATTTAAATAATTTAAATCAATCAGTTAAAATTAATATTGTTCTTACTAAATTTAATTATCGGCATTTAGAAGAGTTTGTTAAGTTTTTATTGAATTTCAAAGTAGCAGAAATTCGTTTTACTATGGCGATGATTGAGGGTAATGTTCTTGATAATCCTAAAGCGATTATTCCTAAAATGAGTTTAGTGGGTCCCCATATTTGTCGATCTATCGAATTAACTAAGGGTGGAATAAGTTGTTTTGTCTATAATATGATTTCTTGTTTGTTGCCGGGATATGAACAATATATAAATGATTTAGGACAGTTAGATACATTATTAATAGGACCTGAGTTTGAGGCGTCTTTAGACGAGACAAGGAAAGACAAAAAAATTAAAAGTGAAATTTGTAAAAAATGTAAATACGATAATGTTTGTTATGGGACTTGGAAGAAATACGCTGAAATTTATGGTTTAAAGGAATTAAAACCAATTCAATAGTCTTAATATAATAGCTTATGGAATTGGATAATCTAAAATTTAATAACAAGAGGAAAAACAAAATAAAAAAAACAGTTATTATTATCGGCTACGCATGTAATAATCGTTGCCGATTTTGTATTGGTGAAAACAAGAGAGCATTACATAATAAAACTACTAAAGAAATTATGCAAGAAATGGTTGATGCAAAAAAAAGAGGTACTACTTATATAGAATTCATTGGTGGAGAGACAACAATAAGGCAAGATGCTGTTGAATTAATAAAATTTGCCAAAGAATTGGGTTTTAAAACTATTAATATGGCAACAAACGGTAGAATGTTTTCTTATTTAGAATATGTTAAAAAAATTATTAATGCTGGTTTAACTGATATAATATTTTCGATTCATGGACATAATGCTAAGATTCATGATTATTTAACTCAATCAAAAGGTAGCTTTAATCAATTATTAAAAGGATTAAATAATTTCAAAAAACTTGGTTTTAAGAAAATTGGTTCTAATACAACTATAGTTAAAGATAATTATAAATATATATCTCAAATAGGTAAATTTATTTTTGATCAAGGTATAAGGAATTCAGAATTTATTTTTGTTGATTCAAGTTATGGAGCTGCTTGTGAGAATTTTAATGAAATGGTTCCAAAGATTTCAGAAGCTGCCCCTTATATTAGAAAATGCTTAGATATTGGTAAGAAAAATAATGTATCTCATTGGCATATTAGATATGTTCCCTTGTGTTATTTTCAAAATTATCTTGATCAAATTAGTGAATTAGAAGAGGTTAATACTTTTAAAACAGAACATTTAGCTCCTGATTTTGAAAATTTTGATGTTGAGAATTCAAGAAAAATTATTGGAAGAGAAAAAACTAAAAAATGCAAAGGATGTAAATTGTTTAATTCTTGTGAAGGAATTTGGAAAGAATACATTAAGCATTATGGAGACAAAGAATTAAAACCTATATTAAAATAATTATGGATATTTGCGTTTGGGATAGATGTAATAATAAGTGTTTTATGTGTACTAATCCAGATAGGCCTTGGCCAGCTTGGGACGGTAGTTTTGACTATAGTTATAAAAGTTTAATTGAAAGAATCAAGAAATCAGAAGAAAAAATAAAAACTTATGATTCGATATATTTAAGTGGAGGAGAGCCAACATTACATCCTGAATTTTCAAGAGTCCTTAGATTTATTAGTGAATATTTTCCAAAACAGAGAATAAAGTTATTAACTAATGGAAGGAAATTCTTATATCGTGATTTTACAGAAGAGGTATTAAATATAACTAATAATTTAGATGTAGAATTATCTATATATGGTTCTGATAAAAAATCTCATGAAGCAGTAACGCGAACCTTAGGTAGTTTTGAGCAAACTTTAAACGGCTTAAAAAATTTACTCAATTATAAAAAAAAAGGTCAATTAATTAATGTTAGATTTGTGATTACTAAACTTTCTTATAAACATCTAGAAGAATTTCTAAAATTAATGAAAAAAAAGTTTATTTCAACAGATAGGATTATGCTTATTTTTTGGGAAGTTGAACATCAAGCTGTTAAGAATATAAAAACAGTGAAAGTAACTTATAATCAAGTTTCCCCTTATTTAAAGAACGCTAATGCTTTATTAAAGACTTTTAAAGAAGTTAGACTATATCATTTTCCTTTATGCGTTATTTCTGAAAAATTTTGGCCTTATGTTTGGCGTACTTTACCAGAAGATGGTATTCTATTTAAGAGTTCTTGTAATAAATGTAAATATAAGAAATATTGCCTAGGTATTCCTAAGGAATATTCAGAACATATAGGAATAAATGAATTTAAATTAATTAATAAAAATATTGAAATTGAAGAAACAAAAGATACTTATCATCCTATTTTAAAAGTAAATAAAAAATAATGATCTTTAATGTTTTATTTCTACCAGTACTTTTTTTTATCGGCATAATTACCAGTTATGAAGATTTTAAATATGGCAAGGTAAAAAATAAATGGATTCTTTTAGGGCTTATTTGGGGCTTGGTAATTATTTTTTTCTTTGTTATCTGGTATTTTATTGCCTCGCCAGTTACTCGTTTTTACTATTTTAATATTTTACAATTGCCAGATAATTCACAAGTTTCGGTTTTTACTGTTAATATTGATTATTTAGGTAGTGTTATTCTTAATGCAGTGATTGCTTTAGTTGTCGCTTTTTTAATGTGGAGATTTAATGCTTGGGCAGCTGGCGATGCTAAACTCTTTATTGTTTACTCTATGCTTACCCCTTTGACGTATTATTGGAAATCGTATTTATCGTATTTTCCTTCTTTTATTTTATTGATTAATATTTTTATCCCCATATTCCTGTATTTACTAGTCAGGTCTTGTCTTTATTATTTTAAGTTTGTTTATTTTTGT
>Ga0233412_10001301_pt1 | contig 13248 bp, 7 predicted proteins | sample Na_anoxic_4_MG_FD_180667 | JGI IMG/M metagenome (GOLD analysis project Ga0233412, IMG submission 180667) | Seawater microbial communities from Saanich Inlet, British Columbia, Canada - Na_anoxic_4_MG | ecosystem: Environmental > Aquatic > Marine > Inlet | place: Canada: British Columbia... | reverse complement strand
TTTGTTTGATCCATCATTTTAATAATTGAGATATCTTCTTCATTTTTTAAATTAATATTAATATTCATTTTATTTATTTATTTATTTAAAAATTTAAAGTTTTCAAATTCAAATTTAAATTTATATATATATATAATATTTTATGCTCATAACTTTATATTATTTTATTTTATATAATATATGGAATTTACTGATTTAAATAAACGATGGCATGAAGATTCATTATATACATGCTCAACTAATGCATCTATAATGGATGGTGGTAGTAGTAAATCTAAAAATAATATTACTATTGAAAAAAATAGTGATATTAAATCAGTTATGAAAAAAAATAGAGAATTAAAATTAGAATTAAATGAATGTAAAGAAGAATTAGCTAAATTAAAATTACAAATAAAAACGATTATATCTAATAGTAAATAAAATAAAGATAACTTATCATAAAATATTTTAATTATTTATAATCATTCCAATAATTATTCCAATAATTATATTTATTTATATTACATACCAACCCTTCTGGACTTCTTTTTTGAAAATATCTACAATTACCTCTGAAGTTACCTTGTTCTGTATATTGAACAAATTGATAATTACCATTACATCCATAGAATTTCATCATTTATAATATAGATTATATTAAATTATTTCGTTAAATTACTTTATTTATATTATTTAGTTTAAATATAATGAGTTTGCCATGTGTTTCAATATTAGTCCCGACCTATAACAGAAATAAATTTTTAGATGTTTTTATAACCAATATTGTTAATATTGATTATGATAAAAATAAATTAGAATTATGTATTCTGGATGATGGTCAAGAACCTTTTATACCATGTAATAAATTACAAAATATTGTAGATTTAATTTCACCATGTTCATTGAATTATAAATTAACAAATAATAATATACATATGAAAATAGGAGATAAAAGAAATAAATTAGTGAAAATGGCTAAACATAAAATATGTATAAATATGGATGATGATGATATATATTTTCCAGAATATATTAAACATTCTGTTGATCTATTAACTAAATCAAAAAATACAGGATTAGTTGGATCAAATAAAATGTATTTAGTTTTTCCTAATCATAAATATGATGTAGCTTTTATTGAATGTGAACATAAAAGACAAATTAATGAAGGAACAATGTGTTTTACTAAGAAATATTTTAATAATATGGGTGGATTTAATAGGTGTAGTTTAGGTGAAGGAACTAAAATGATTGACCATAATGAAAAATCTGTTGAACTTACTGATATAAATAAAGTGTGTATGCAAATAGTTCATTATAAAAATACATATTCTAAAGATAGATTTTATATTTATAAAATTGATAAACATTTCACTGAATTTGATGGATTATCTGAGAATTATTTAAAAAAAATAGAGATATTAAGCGAAATACTCTATGATAATAATAATAATAATAATAATAATAATAATAATAATAATAATAATAATGAAGATGGTGATAAATAAGTTATGAAGGAATATAATCTTCGTGATTTTTATGTGATTCTTCAAAGTCTACACAATCCCATTCAATTCGCCCTAGTTCTCCATTCCAAATACCAACTGGTTCATATTCATCATTAATTACTTGTTTTTCCCCATCTTCTGTATTTTCAAATACATATTTAACACCATCTTGTGTAAATCCATAATTATCATCATCTAGAACAAGGTCATCTTCATCACTATTAATAGTTTTATATTCGTTAATGTTAGTATTGAATTTTACTTTTGGATAATTAATATTTTCAGATTCATCAATTACAACTGAACTCGGTGTGATAGCTTGAAGTGCTTCTTTCAATTCAATATCTTTATCATCCTCTTGGACAGGTAATGGAAACCCGTCGACTGGTTCAACAACAGATACTGGTTCAACAGATACTGGTTCAACAGATACTGGTTCAACAGATACTGGTTCAACAGATACTGGTTCAACAGATACTGGTTCAACAGATACTGGTTCAACAACAGATACTTGAGTTTTTTTAAGAGGAATTTTAGTAATATTCATATCAACTTTACATGTTTTTTTCATATGACCATATTCTCCACATTTGCCACATTTTTTTTGTTTTCTCTTTACAGTTGTATCTATTTGGGTTGTCTTCTTATTTTCTTTAACGATTATATTGTTATCAGAATCACACTTCCAACAGTGATTTTTACCTTCTTTTTTACTACCTGGGAGATGCTGCATTGGCATAATTTCGTCCATCATACCTTCACCGTGAATAATCCCTGTATCTTTATACATTTTAGTGTGACGCTTACACATTTTTTCATCATTAAATTTTACCGATTTACATTGAGTTGGAAATCCCTTTGAATTTAGACGACAATAGCAATTTGTTGAAATGATATCTAGAATTTTGTACTTTCCAGAATCAGAATCAGAATCAGAATCAGAATCAGAAATCTTAATTGCTCTTTCTGGATTAGAAACACATTCCTTATTAATTATATCAAGGATATATTTAAGTGAATCCGTGTCATCCTTTCCTTTCAAATTTTCGATGATATTTTTACAGAAAGTTTCAACATCTGACATTTTTTTAAATTAAAGTTAATAGTTTTAGTAATTATTTATCTATCTTCTTATCTTTTTTTCAAATTAATTAACGATGGTGGTATTTTATTATTATTATATATATATGTGAGGGAGTTTGTAATTAATACTTAAAAACAATTTAATATATATATATGTGAGAGAGTAGATATTATTTTATTATATATGTGAGGGAGTAGATATTTTTTTATTATGTATGTGAGAGAGTAGATATTATTTTATTATATATGTGAGGGAGTTTGTAATTAATACTTAAAAACAATTTATTATATATATATGTGAGAGTAGGTATTATTTTATATGTGAGGGATAGCGTAGCTCAGTAGGTTAGAGCACTGGTCTTATGAGCCAGAGGTCACGGGTTCAAGTCCCGTCGTTATTATTCGTTTATATTTTTTATTTTTTATGTCTATATTATTAAATATCAGTTGGTTTATTATCCTTCAATTATGGTAATGTTCCCGAGCGGTCAAAGGGGTCAGACTTAAGATCTGATGCATATGCTTCGCGGGTTCGAATCCCGTCATTACCATTTATTCATATTATATTATATTAATTTTATCCGTGTAGCTCAATTGGATAGAGCGTCTGACTTCTAATCAGAAGGTTGCGAGTTCGAGTCTCGTCGTGGATACTAACAGCGTAGCTCAGTGGAAGAGCATGGATCATTCAGAAATCCAAGGTCATCGGTTCAATCCCGTTCGCTGTGTTCAATATTTTTTATTTACATCTCCCATAGCTCAGTTGGTTAGAGCGCTCGGCTGTTAACCGAGAGGTCATAGGTTCGATCCCTATTGGGAGAGTTGCATTATTTCTTTTTTTATTTACATCTCCCATAGCTCAGTTGGTTAGAGCGCTCGGCTGTTAACCGAGAGGTCATAGGTTCGATCCCTATTGGGAGAGTTTTATTATTACTTTTTTTTATTTTAAATAAATATTTTTTATTTAAGATTATCGTTAAAATAAAATCGTTTACTAATAAATTTGAAAATTATTTAATATATAATTATCAGATATTAAATATAGATGTTGTTCGTATAAGTATGAATAGAGTAGTCCGTTTAGCTCAGTTGGTAGAGCGCAAGACTTTTAATCTTGTGGTCGTGGGTTCAAGTCCCACAGCGGATATAGGATAGTCACCTTATGGACTCGGATAATGTTGTTATCCGTTAGGTTGTGTAGCTCAATTGGATAGAGCATTCGCCTTCTAAGCGAAAGGTTATGGGTTCGAGTCCCATCACAATCATTTATTATATATTTTAGTTTCTGATAGCGTAGCTCAGTAGGTTAGAGCACTGGTCTTATGAGCCAGAGGTCACGGGTTCAAGTCCCGTCGTTATTACCAGGTAATGTTCCCGAGCGGTCAAAGGGGTCAGACTCAAGTTCTGATGCATATGCTTCGCGGGTTCGAATCCCGTCATTACCATTTATTATTTTTTTTTTATTGTCCGATTAGATCAGTAGGTTAGAGCAATGGTCTTATGAGCCTAGTCATGGGTTTGGTGCCATATCGGATATTATAAATACTTAAAGATATATATGATTATAAATATAATGAGTACATATTATATCGTCACTCATTAATATAGATTCAGAGCGGGATGCGTCAAAGAACCGGAAGATGCTGACCCTCTTACATTGGTAACGCATGGTCTATTATTCTTTTATCCCATATAGTCTAGATGGTTAGGATAGCTGGTTTTCACCCAGCCGACCCGGGTTCAAGTCCCGGTGTGGGAAGATTTATTTTTTTTTGGTGTCGTGTCCGAGTGGTTAAGGAGATAGACTTGAAATCTATTGTGCTATGCACGCGCAGGTTCGATCCCTGCCGACACCGTTTGCCCTTTTGGCTCAGTTGGTTAGAGCGTCGCACTTGTAATGCGAAGGTCGTGAGTTCAAATCTCACAGAGGGCTATTTAATATTATATGTGCGTTAATATTTAAAGATTATAATGTAAGTTATAGTAACTCAGTATAGCTCAGTTGGCAGAGCAATGGACTGTAGATCCATAGGTCACTGGTTCAAATCCGGTTGCTGAGAGTTTGGTTTCGTGGTGTAATCTGGTTAGCATTCTAGACTTTGAATCTAGCGATCCGAGTTCAAATCTCGGCGAAACCTTTTAATATATATTTTTCATTCAAACATCGTTGGTGTAGTGGTTAACATGTTAGCCTTCCAAGCTTGAGACTCGGGTTCGATTCCCGGACGATGTATTTGGCACCTTGGTCTAGTGGTATGATTCTTGCTTTGGGTGCAAGAGGTCCCGGGTTCGATTCCCGGAGGTGCCCCCCCATCTTTTCTTTTTAATAAATTTTATAATGTCTAAATATGGATACATATTCAGATATTATTATTGATAATATTTGTGCTTGGAAATCTTCTTATCCAGTTAGTCCTCCAAATTTAAACAATTTTACTAACTCTCATAGTTATTCAATAATTGTATTATTTTTACATGTCTATATTTTACTAAAGTTAATAATACATTACATTCAACAAAGATATGTACAAATTAACAAATAAAGAATGTCCAGATGATATATTATATATTTTTTCAATTGCCATTTTTTTTTAATTGTATATATTATAAATGAAACAAATTAAATGTTCAAGTAATTCAAATACAATTAAAGAATGCGATGATTGTGATGATAAATCACATAGTTTAGAATTAGTTCAAGTATGTTCTCATGGTTGTAAAATGTGTGGTGGTGGTAATTTTTCACAACCCATGAATAGAGGTAGAAGAACTGGATGCTCAAATTATAAATGCATTGAATTTACTCAAAAAACTAATTTTGCATGTGGATATAAGTGTGGATGGAAAGGTCCACAATTTTGGAATTTTTCAAAAAATGGTTTACAATGGGGTCAACATGTTGGTGGAGATGGTTCAAGAATTTGTAAAAACTATATTCCTAAATTTCCAAATTACATTAATTTTTTAAATAATAAATATACACAAAATGATTATGGATTTTTAAATAAATTTACAAGTAAATTTAGATATTTAAAAACTACTACAGATCCGATACTTAAATTTATATTATTTTTACAATTAGAAAAATTAGCAAGTGATGAATATTCTAATCTTAGTGAAGATTTTAAATTATTGCTAAAAAATGTTAAACTAATAGGCGAAGATAGAAAATCTCAATTTGTATATATTAAAGATATTGGTGAAGTATATCATTATACTAGTTTACTATATGATGTTGATAAAAATATTGCAATAAATTTATCAGTACTATATATAATTCGTATTGTCTCACTTAATTTAATATTTAATAGCAATTTATTAACAATTGATACACCTAAAGAAATGAGTCAACTCGAATTTGTTAAAAGTAAATATGATTCATTTTTTAAATCATATTTAAATGGAAATTTAATATTCGATGGATTATCTACAACTCTTTTATATAAAAATTTTGATTTAACTAAGGCTGAATATGATTATTCTATTAAAATAAATAGTTTTACAGATAATTTAAGTAGTTTAAATAATTATCATTCTACATTAAATGATACACATATTCTATTTACCAATGAAGACATAATACTTGGGAGTATCTGGGACACTATCGGTGGGTGGGGGGGCGAAATTATTCATGAAATTACTACTGATGCGGCTGCTGCTGGTAAAATAATCCACGACGGGGCGACGGATTTTATTAATGGGGCGGGTGAATTTATTGATTTTTTCGAGGAAATATTTATTGATATAGGTAAAGGTATTTCATCTGCTTGGAATGCAACTGTCAAATTCATTAGTAATACTACAGATATAATTGGTAAAGAATTAGTATCAATTATTAATATTAATATTAATTTTATCGAGGTAGCTACTATAATTGGCGTACAATTAATAGGAAAAGCATTTAATATAAAAACAGAATCGGCACAGAATTTAATAATTGAAGTTTTTGATGAAGTTATAAAACCATTTGTTGATACTCTTACTATGTTTTTAGTTGAATTCGTGATTGATACAATAATAACAATTCTTATTACAGCAGCACTTATTGCATCAGCTGGGACATTAGCACCTGAATGGACTCCTGCTATATTTGCAACTATTGATTTAACAATAGCTGCAATTGTCGATACATCTGAAGCTTTGTTCAAACCTTTTGTTAAATTAATTCAAATAATTGGGCGAAGATTTAACGTACAAATAGAAGATAGTTTAGTTTTAGGTCGTAGAACTACTGCTGCTGTTGAAAAATTAAAAAGTTTAAAAATTTTTAAAACACAAGTAGTGGAATTAAATGCGGAGATTCAAGAATTAGGTATTGAAATAAAAGAATTAGAAAAGGCCAGAGATTTAGCTACTGAATTATTAGAAACAGTTAATACAGAGTTGTCTGGATTATCTCCTATTATTGAAAATATTCCAGATTTACAAGCAAAATTAGTTGAAGATATTGAGAACCAAGAAGGTCTAATTAAAAATTTAGAGACTGCCTTAGACCCAATTAGTGAATCTGTCCCAAGAGAAGATTTAGCAAGTGAATTATCAAAAAAATCACAAAGCACTAAACAATTTAAAAATGAAGTTTTAGATCTTATTCAAAACGGTGTTTTTGATCAAGAATTATTGGATTTACTTGATGAGATTAAAGAAGTAACTGTAAATTTAGATGGTTTATTTGCTGAATTTGATGAATTTGATGAATTTGATCGAGAATTAAGGGTAGCTCAAACACTACTTAAAAGTAAAGTTGAATCTCTGGGTCAATTTAAATTTAAGACAACTGGACAATTAGACCAGATTTTTAGTAAGTATAACGAAGTTAATTCAACTAATTTTGAAATATCAGGGAGAGATAGAGATTTTGTTAATAATTTTATGAATAAAAAATCTAAACAATTTTCTTCAGAAAAATCATCTTACAGAATTAAATATAATGGAGATTCTGTTAAAACAACAAAATCTGCTTTTAGAAAGCAAATCGTAAATAGAAATACACAAGTTGATAGTGAAATTAAGAAACAAGAAAGTCTACTTGCTGAATTAAAAGGTAATAGTGTCTTTGAAGAGAATGTAACTCGAATCCAAGAATTAAAAAATAAACAACAATTAAGTGATCTTGAAAAAGAAGAACTTGAAGAACTTGAAGGTATATTATCTAATTTTGATAATAGTAAATTATTAGATCAACAAATAAATAGTTTAACAGATAATTTACGTATAGAACAAGAATCTATAGATGGAATAGTTAGAGGAATTAATAGTTTAGATGAAGCTACATTTGAATTAACTGAACAAACCATTGATACTGGTGTCAAAGAACAATATTTAGCTTTGAAAGAAAAAAGTTTAACACAATCATTATCTCTAAGTGAAAAAAAACAATTAGATATAATTGATGGAAATATGGATATTTTAATACAAACTGATGAAAAAGAGAGATTTATTGAATTAACTGAAAAAGTTAAAACAACACAATTAACTACACCTGAACAAGATGAATTAGATTTAATTGAAGTTAAATTAGATACTTTATTAAGTAAGAGAGTTAAAACAAATCAATTTATTGAAGCAATTAAACGTGAGCAAACTGAATTTTCTTCGCTTGAAAAAGATATTAAAAATTTTAATGAAAGAATAAAATCTCTGGCAATAGATAATCCTGAGCTAGATGTAGATGAAGTTGCAAATAGGTCAATTTCTAGTTATTTTGAACAAAGAACAGCATTTCGTGAATTTTCTGCTAAAGGAGAAATTGATTCATTATATGCTGAACAATTTCCTACCCTATCATCCGAGTATACTGCTTCTGTCGAAAAAACAAATAAAAAATTCGATGAATTATTTGATTCTATTAATGATTCTATTAATGATAATATCTTAACAGATGGACCATTATCTACACTATCACCTGAAGAATTAAAAAATTCTAAATTAAATACTTTATTTCGTGCTATAGAGGATGATATAAATTTAGCCGTCAAAGAATCAGGTGAAGAAGTATATACGAAACCTAATGGTAAAGATAATGAAACATGGGACGCTATATTTAAAAAAAGTTTTGAAACAGAATCAAATCCAGTTTCGAGTTTAATTGATAGTTTACCAACATATAAAAAAGCAAGATTTTGTAAATTATATGTTAATTCTTTTTCTGTTGATAAAGAATTAATAGCCGATTTAAATGATTTATATCAAGAACAGCTACTATTATTTCCAGATTCTACAATATCAGAGATAAATGATATTATAGAATCTAAAAAAAAAATAGATGGAACATTTAGAAGTTGGGTAGAATTCTCAGATGCAGGCAAAATTAGAATAAATAAAGCTGGAGTAAAAAGTTATGCTGAAAGATTAAGAGAACTTAGTCTTGAAAAAAAAATATTAGAAGACAACAATCCATACAAAACATTACAATCAATAGAAGCTGAAATTGCAGAATTAAAATCTGAAAAATTAAGTCTTAATTCAGAGTCATTAGATGCTATAGACGAAAGTATGATTATTAGCGAATTAAATGAAATTAAGAAACTTCAAGAACAAATAGTACAATTAGCCATTAAAATAAAAGAAGAAGAAAAAGAATTACAAGATTTAAAAAATTTTCAAGAAGAGTTTGTAAAATTAAATGATGAAAAAAAAAAATTCATGAAGCAGTGGGGGGAATTTAGTGATAAAATAACTGAGAAAAATAATGAATTACAAGAATCAAAATCAAAATTACAAAAATCAAAATCAGAATTAAAAAAATCAATAGAAAAAAATTTAAATAATTTAAGTGATTTAGATAATGTATACGATGCAACACAACGTGCTATTGAGAATATAAATAAAAGTCAAGAGATTGATTCAGGAATAGATGGTGTTGATATTAGAAAAGCTTATCCGGACGTGAACTTTCCAAGTAGAGATGATTATAACGATATTGGTTGGCATGAATTAATTAAAAAAATGTCTAATCATTATGATGATGAAGAAGAAGATTATGTATCAAAAGGTAATTTACAAAATGAAATATTATCAACTGAAGAAACAACATTTGAGATATCATTGAAGACACTAGATGATCTTTTAAGGATAGAAAATTTTAATGGGGTAGTAATAGAAAATACTGCCCAATTTCAAGATTTACAAAGTAAATTTAATTTTACTTCAGATGAAACAAGTCATGAAAATTTAATGACTCATATCGGTAATGGTATAATATATTATACAAAAAATGTTTATACTATACAAGATACATTAATATCTTCTTTTAAAGAGGTTGAGAAATTTAATACATTTGTAGTACATAATAAATTTAATATAGTAGATAATAGTACTGTTTATAATCAAAAATTATTTGATGATTTTCAAATATATAATAAAAAAATTAGATATGGTGATATTGTTAATTTAACTAAATATAATTATCCAAATTTTAATGGTTTTATTGCTTTTACTCAATTAGATAATACATTAGTAGTATTAAAATTAATTGAATTTGTTGAAAAAGATAATAATGGAAAACTTATTAATAAATGGGTTTTAAAAAAAAAATATATTAACCAAGATGATTATGCTACGATTGAAAAAAGATCATATGTTGTTATGAATTATAAACCCGGTAAAAGTCAAAATATAGACGATTCAATAGTAATAAGTAGTACTATACAAATTGGCGGTATAATAAAATTATTAGATTGGATTAATGATTTAACATATAAAATATCCATAAAATATGCAGAGGTTATGAGGGAAAAAAAATATTCACATGATAAATTAATTGGATGTGTTTTATGGAGGTGTATTGGATTTAATTTGTTGAATTAAAGACATCTTTATTTCTTAAATGATTTTTTATTTTTCTTCTTCTTTTTTTTTAAAGATTTTTTATTTTTCTTACCACCGATTTTTTCTTCTATTTCATCAATTAATTCATTATTTGTAAATAATTCATCAATTACATTACATTCTTCTTGTGGATACATTTCACATTGACCCATTTCATATCCCTGTATTTTATCTAAAGAAATGGACCCACCTTTATATCCACCATTCATTCTTGTTAATCTATTTTTAAATCCAGTATACATTTTACTAATCCGATTACTTTGTTCTGGTGATTCGTGTGTATCTGTTATTTGTGAAGTTTCAGAATTTAATTCTTCTTCTGGCATATATTGTATATCTGGTATAGAATTTAAACAAGGATAATCTTGTATATCATTCATATTTTTAACTGTAAAACAATATTTAATCCTTATTCTTGATATTATTTGATATGAACCTTTATTTAGATATTCAGATAAATCATCTAATGATGAAAACATCTTTAAAATCTTAATTAATAAACTATCCATACTGGACATATTAAAATAAATAGGTTGTTTCGCATTGATTGGTGGTCTTAAAAAGTGCCTCCATTTACTATCATTGGGTAAAGGGAAAAAAACTAAATCCATACCGTATCTTTTTTTAACTAACATTTCTAAATAACATCCTTTTCCTGTATCCATTCCACATTCAATTGGTTTATATATAACTTCATACCCTTGTAATAATAGTTGAATTATTGAGGATAATATAGCAGTATTTTTTTCACCAATTGGAGTAATATTATCAAATAATTCTTCACATACAAGAATAATATCTGTTCCAGGGAATTTTAATTTAATTAATTCATCAATAACCAATGGACCATTCTGTAATAACCATTCTTGATTATTTTCTGCATTTATATTTCTTTCACCATATCTTTCATCGTAATTTGTAACATATAGAGGTTTAGCATTGTTAGATTAATCTTCTGGATCAACTAATTCAAGTTCATAATTTTTTACATTACCATCATCTAAATATACTACATGATCATTCATAAAATTAAGATAAGAACTCATTTCATTTACATCTGATTTTTTTTCAAAAAATAAATATTCATAGAATTTTTCAGAAACGGGTATAGTTGATTCTTCGTCATCTATAAAAGCATGATGTTTTGGTGTTCTATCACTTGATGCACCGGCACCTTTAGCAGATTCTTCACTTGTTAAGCATTCGGGGTGTTCAACATAAATTGAATTACTCATTTCTGTTAAATCCCAATCATATCCACCAGCAGCATCATACCATTCATTATTGGCAATCGCCAAACAAGCGGATTTACTATTACTTTCAAAATCAGAACAACGATGTGAAGGCAACGACATCATTCTTTCATCATATGTTAATGATAACCATAAATATTCTACGGGTAATTGAATAATATTCATATTTAATAAATAACTCTTAGAATTAACAATTACCGATAATAAACGATCATCTGCTTTTCCGGCATTTGTAGGACTAGTTGTAATATTTATCCACTGATTTAATAATTCTTTTGATTCAGATGTTTGTGAAAAATACATAATACCACCAGATGTTTCAAACTTATATGGATCATATGTAATACTTTCTGATAATGTCCAACTAGCCCTTGGGTCTATATTCCATCCTCTTGCCATAAAATCTATATTTGGTGTTTCAAAAATCCATGGATATTTTCTAATAAACATATCACCATCTATATATACGACTGCTCTACCTGGACATAATTCTAATGCTTTTTTAATAAAAAATGGTTTTGCATTAATCGCATCCTGATAACCACCGTCAGCCAGAAATTCATTATATTCTACTGATAAATAATTACAGTTATTTATTCTACATGCTTCCCTCCAATTATCAATCATATTTTCGAATTTATTAGCACTTTCCCATCTCATATTCTCATTTAATATATCAAAAATATTCATATCGGTATACGTCTTGTCATAATTTTGAATATCTTGTCCCATTAACATCAAACTATTAAGCTCATTTCTTAATTCATCAATCAAATTATATTTATCTTTAATTACAAAATCTTGTTTTAATTTTAACTTTTTTAACATGTTTTCATCTATTTTTTTAAATTCTTCTTTTTCATAATTCAAAATATCTAATAACTCATCTTTATCTAATTCATTTTGATTAACCTTTAATTTTTCCACACTCCCATATATATAATATTTCTGTAATAATTCATCCCCTAATAATTTAAGTATTTCATACGAAATATTAAATAAAAATTCTTCAATTAATTCTCTTGCTGTTTTTTCCGTTTCTATAAATTCATTTTGTGTTAATAATAAACCTAATGGACTGGTTTCATTTTCTTTTTTGCTTTTTAATTTTTCAATTACTCTATAAAATGTTTTCGGATCTTTTTTATAATTTAAAAAAGATTTTTCACCAACAACTTCACCAAAAACATCTAATCTTTCTGCTTGTGTCAAACCCCAATAAATTCCATCAAAATATTCATTTGTAAATTTAGTTATTAAATTTTTGAATACTTGTTTTGTAATTAATCTATCAGCATAATTATTTATAACTTGTTCCGGATTATCTACAGTAAATCTACCGGATTTATAAACTATATCAAAATATTCAATTGCCACATCTTTTAAATCACTTATAACTGATTCATAATATGCCATACAAGGTCTAGCAATATTAGCATTATCTCTACCTCTACCCCACCAATAAGTAACTACTACAAAATTACTTTCCGGATTTATTATCTGTGCTTCAATATTGTCTCTTAATATACCCGTCTCTTCATATATTACTTTTTTATCTTTACCTATATTAAATACAGTATTACTATTAACAA
>Ga0233412_10001299_pt1 | contig 13255 bp, 26 predicted proteins | sample Na_anoxic_4_MG_FD_180667 | JGI IMG/M metagenome (GOLD analysis project Ga0233412, IMG submission 180667) | Seawater microbial communities from Saanich Inlet, British Columbia, Canada - Na_anoxic_4_MG | ecosystem: Environmental > Aquatic > Marine > Inlet | place: Canada: British Columbia... | reverse complement strand
TGATTGTGTTTTAAATGCTGTTAGTGTATTTCCTATTTGAACTAAATTTACAGTTTTCCAAAAAGATGCTTTTACTTGAAGTATAACCTGTGGTATTTGAGCTACGATAAATTGAGTAGCTTGACCTATTGCTTCTTGAATATTAACTATTGAACAAAATGAAGCTTATATTATATATAAAGTTGATACTGATGAATGGATTGCGGTAAAAGTTGCTGAATGAGGTTGAACTGGTTGAGCAAGTTTTAACTGAATAAATTGAACGATAATATCTATCGCTTGACAGGTTGTAAACTGATGTATATGACAATTAACTGCATTCGCTAGTTGAACTTTCGCAGAGATGCAGATTTCTACTTTAACAAGAACGACTTGAACTCTTACAATTACAGTTAAGAAAAACTGAGTTTCAATTTGAACTGCTACAATTACTTCTGCTACTACTGTTGCTAATGGTAGATATTACTGAACTTCTGCTGACCTAGCTGATGCATTCGTAGATACTGATACAATTACAGTTGAAGCTAGTGATAGTGGTACAGGGTCAAATAATTTACTTATTAACTTTAAATAATAATGAGTAATGAATTAATATATACGAAAATACCTAGAGATGATGCTGTAACTAATAAATTAGTTGCAGAGTATCTTTTAGATTGAAATGCTAATGATACTGAATGAACTAATAATTGAACAAATACTAATGTTACTTTTGAAGATGCAGAAAAATGATATGTAAAAGAAAATGCAGTTTATAATTGAACAACTGCATATACTTCACTCTCAGTTTGATTATATAATAACTTAAATTCATTTTCAATAAGTGCTTGGGTTAAGTATGATACAATTTCGGATATAACTAAAGTAAGGTGGTATCAAAAAGTAGATTGAGGTTATGCTTGAATTATTATGTCTACTTGAGAATGAGCTGATGCTTGAAAACCTTGGTTTTGAATTTATAATTGAAGTGCTTTTATTTATGCTAAATTTCCAACTGCTTTAAGTAATTGAGTTTGGTATCATATAGTTGCTACTTATGATAGTGTTGCTAATGAAAGTGAGATTTATGTAAACTTAGTTAAATGAGCTACTTGAAGCTGAATAACTCCGTCTGCTAATTTTTGAAGTTTTCACTCTCTTTGAAGATATTTTACACAAGAATTTGATTGAAGTTTAGGATTAGTAAGATTTTATGGTGTAGTTATTACTGAGCAAGAAATTCATACCCTATATACAGAATGACAAAGAAGACTTTGAGCTTGACCTAGTTATCCACAACTTCTAAGTTGATTAGTTTGATATTGGGATTTTAAAGATTGAAGTTTCGCTAATAATGTTACCTGAATAAATGCTACTAATAATTGAACTACTAGTGCAGTAGACCATTTAGGGAGAAGTGGGAATGCTAGAGATATTTATAGTTGAGTTACTATATCTAATAATAGAATTGATACTTGATATACACTAGATACTTGAAATGATTTTACTGTTTCAATGTGGATTAATAATAATTCATTTAAAACTTTTACTTCTAATAATGAAAGTTGATTATTTGGTAATAGAGCATTTCCTCTTTGAGGATATGTTTGTTTTAATAATATTGCTAATGCTAATAATAAAATATCTTTAACTCAATGAAGTGGGCAAAATGCTCATTGAACTACTACTTTTACAACTTGAACTTGGTATCATATTATATTATCTCAAATTTGAAGCACACAAAAAGTGTATGTAAATTGAGCGACTGAAATATCATCTTCTTTTACGCCTGCATCTTCTTGAACTAATTTTACTATATGAAATATAAGTAATACTTTAGATAGGGCTTTTAGTTGAATAATTGCTAATACAGAAACTTTAAACAGATGAATTTCAGATGATGAAGCTCTAACTCTATACCAACTTACTTCAAAAAACTACATATATCCATTCTCTAAATCTTCTACACTTAATCTACAAGATTGATTAGTAATGAGTTTAGATTGAGATTGAAATGATGTGAGTGGGAATGGGAATAATTGAACTGTAAACTGAAATCCTGTTAAATTCAGATTAAATCAAAGTAATTGATTAGATTATGATTGAGTATGAGATTATATAAATCTATGAAATACATTAGATGAAGACTGAACTAATCCATTTAGTTTATGAGTATGGTTTAATACTACATCTACTGCAACACAATCTTTTATAACAAAACAACTAAATAGTTGAAATTTTACTTGATTTTCATTTGTATATAATTCAATAGTTAGTGCATTAAGATTTAATTTAACTGCTAGTCCTACTAATTATTTAGCTGTATATTGACCTACTTGATATAATGATTGAAATATTCATAGAGCTATAACAACTTATGATTGAAGTAGAAATGCTAGTTGAGTAAAATTATATGTAGATTGAGTAGAGGTAAATACAACTATACAAAATGATACACTAACTCTTACTTCGGCAAATTCTGCTTCATTATGTGTATGAATAAGGAATGCTTCTGACCTACCTATGGTATGAAAATTAGCTTATCCTGATAAATGGAACAGAGAATTAAGTGCAGAAGAAGTGCAACAAGATTATTACCTTAATTATATAAAATAATATTATGGAAAAAGTATACTTTACATATAGACATAGAAAAGATAGAAACTGAAATATTTACACTCCTAGTTATGAATGGGGAGATAGCTATCCTGAATGGGAATGAAAAGCTACAATAGTAGATAATAAAATAAATACTACTAACTGAAAACATTTAGGTTGGATAGAAGTAGATACAACTGCTTTATCTTTATTAGATGTAGAAAATGAATTAAAAAACTATTGAAAATATGGTTGATTAATATATATTACTAATGATGAAGCTGTTTTATATATGCAGAATTTAACTGATTATACTGAAACAACTCCTAGAACTTTTGAATTATCTCCTGAAAATATTGAGGTTTGATTTGAAAGTCCTGCTACTTACTTAACAATAATATAATGCTATCTACTGTAAAAGTATTTAAAGACTTATTTATAATGTCTATTAGTTCCTGATTACTTGTACTTATTACAGTTTACTCTTGAACGGAAAAAATATCGCATATAAGATTACTTATAATGTTTATATGAAGTATAATAGCTTGATACATATTTTTATGACCTATTGAGTATATGTTCCCCTCGTTATATAACTCAGAGGAATTACACGATTTTATGGTATCTATTACAACTTTAGCTTCTTTTCAATTATTAGTTATAGCAAATAAAAGACAATTATTATTAAAAATTTATAAACATAAAACTAAAGATTATGAGTAATTTAATATGAATGGCTTGTATGTTTATATTCTTTGCTTGAATATTTATGAATATGTGTACATTATATAAAACAATAAAGGCTTATAAGAAGTGAATATATGTTTATGGAAGTAAGAAACATTCTAACGAACATATAGCTTTATTATATTGAAGTTCTATGGTGGCTATATTATTTATACTTTGGATATTCTGACATTGAGGATTAGCTCATAGTTGGAATACACATATATTAGATGAAAACCTCTGATTTTTATTCTTCTTTATGTGAGCAGTATATTATTTTATTGCTAAACATTTATTATCTGAATTAATGGAATAATGAAAACAATAGATAAAATTCTAAAAGATAATTGATTTACTAGAACTGAAATAGCTGTATATAGAAAAATGTGAGTTACAAATTGAATGTGAGGCAAATGATGAATAAAGTTTACTAAAGAATTAGCGAAGTTGCCTTGATTTAAAAAAGGAAAGAAAAAACAGCTTTTAGTTGATATGGATTTAGTTTCTGATATTCACGATATTCGGTTTTATTTATGATGAGGTTTATTTTCGTTTCTAAGAGCTAATTGGACTTTTAGTTATAATATGATAAGATTATTCCATTGGACTACTCCTATGAGCAGATTTCTATTGTTTATGACATTATTTCTTTGAACTACTTTAGTGGGCTTTCGTTATTTTACTTGGACTAAGATTTTATAAGATGAGTATATGGGAAGACAATTATTCGCAATATGAGGAATACTATTTAAGAAATGCTTGTAGTATTGTTACTTTGTTAAATATCTTGAAATATAATTTTGCTATTTTTGTTATACCTAGTTCTATTATGAAGATTGCTATTTATCTTGAAACATTATGAGTTTTTAATACTTCTACTTGAGCTGTATTTGATTGGATTTATAAAATCTTTGTTTGGGAATTAAATAGAAAATTAGGATTAAATTTTGAAGTATTCTTAAATCAAATATCTAAATTATCTGCTACTGACTTTAGGACTTATTGAGTTTGAGTGAAATGATATTGAACTGTTAAGTGGGGTAGGATTAAAGAAGATTGATTTATAGATAAGAATGATATGGATTATTTGAACACTTTTAGTTGATGAGTTGGACATAATCTTGCTTTTGATAATAATGCGTGATGAAAATTAATTGATACTGATTGAAGTAAAAATACTACTATGCCTTTAGATGTATTAAAATATGGATTAGGATTATGATTATTTTGGGATAATATCCGTACGATTAGTCCTGCTGATAGTTATACCGCTACTGTTGTTCATTTTACTATTAGATTATTTCAAGCTGAGAAGAAATGAAAATTAGATGAATATTTAGAGGCTAATAAAGATAATGAATTTGTTATAAAAGCAAAAGAGTTGTATTTATATGGTAGATAAGTAATATAGAATTGCCTTGACCACAGGAGGATAAAATGTTTGTTAAAGGTTTTATGTTTACACTCGCTCTTGCAGTTGTTACAGTTACATTAACGACAATATTTTAACTAGGAGGTGTATATCTCGTATAATCCACAGAGATTATATGTATGAATAATAGCTACCTTAGGGCTAAATACCCATTGCTACTTTAATTAGTAGCTTTTTTCAACAAAACTATTGCAAAATAAATCAAGAACATTATAATTAGTTTACTAAATTCTCCTTAGTCCTGAAAGTCCTGTAAAAAGGGCTTTTTTGTGCAGTTATCTGTTTTTTGTGTGAAGAAATTGTATTTTGTTTGCATTATAAAAATAAATAAGTATTTAAGACTTACTTTATTTGACTAACTGCATATATTATGGAGAAATTAAAAAGAAAAGTCGCAGTTCCTTTATTCAAAATCAAGAGAGCTGAAAGAATTGTGAAATTGAGAGAATTTTAAATTATTATTTTACAAAAGATAATTTATGATTATGATATACTAGTCTTTTCTAGTTGGTATATATTTGAGTTGGTTGCTCTTATATATGTACTAACTAGGGAGTGAATTAGAATAAGGACACCAAACTAGCAACCTATAAGTTTGGTGTTTTTATTTGTTTAAAATTAAATTATGGATTGATATACATTATCTAGGAAGTGGTTTAATTTTTGTTTTGATAACCCTGAAAAAATAACACCTTGACACTCTGCTGTTTACTTTTTTGCAATAGAGCATTGTAATAGATTAGGTTGGAAAGAAAAGTTTTGATTTCCTAGTCAAATGGTTATGGAAGCAGTATGAATTAGAAATTGGAGAACTTATAGTAAATATCTTAATGATTTAGTAGATTGGGGATTTATATTAATGATAGAAAAGAGTAAAAATCAATACTCTAGTAATATAATTGCTATTGTAAAAAATACCAAAGCACCTACCAAAGCACTAGACAAAGCACTGCAAAAGCATAGTACAAAGCACAGTCAAAGCATTGCTAGTATAAATAAACAAGAAACAAAGAACAAAGAAACAAAGAACAAGTATGGCGAATATAAAAATATTCTACTCACTCTCTCTCAAAAAAATAAATTAATAGAAGATTATGGAGAAGTTATATTTTTAGATTATGTAAAAATAGTAGATGAATGAATACAAATGAAAGGTTATAAATATAAAGACCATAACCTTGTAATTAGAAAATGGATAGCGAAAGATAAAGAGAAGTGAAAAATTGTAACTGCTGTAAGTAATGATTATGAAAAACAAAAAGCAGAAAGATTAAAAAGATATGGAATTAAAAGTGATTGATTTTAAATTATAAATAAAAAACAAGATGTATAAAATAGATTATGAAAAAGATGAGCCTTTAGATATTATGAATATTTTAAAAGTAAATAAAGATAAAACTAGAATAGATAAAATTTTAGATTTATGAATTTTCAAAGCTAAAGATTGAGAATTAAGAGTACAAAGTTATAAATGTAATACAGAGAAAAGAATATGAAATGAAACTAGAAATTATAAAAGTTGGTTTCCTTTCCACCACCAAGTATTTTGGTTTTCACTTATGGAAATAAAAGATTTAGATTTTGCAATTACAGAAGTTAAAAGAGTTTTGGAATGAGAAAGACAGTATATTTTCCCTAATTGAACACTAGTTGCACTAGATTAATTATATAATCAAATAAAAATGGAAGAATTAAATGATGCAGACATAGAATATATTAGACAATTTAATATATGGGATAGAAGTAAAAGAAATAATGATTGAATAAAAATCTGACCTATTTGAGATTATATAACTAATGCTGATTGAAATGAAAGAATAATAGTTTTAGATAAGTGGTGTGGATTTATAAAAATTCCTGTTCCACAAAGAGTATTTTAAAAAAGAGAATATGATATATTGACAAGATACTAGAAGTACCGAAAAAATGATTACAGATTATAAGTATTGAAAAAAGGCAGAGTGATTAATTATGAAAAGACTAGAAGATTATTTTTGGATAGAAGCTACTAATGATACCGACAAAGAATGAGAATTTGAAAACTATACAGAAGATGCCTTAATGTGATATTGAGATTTAGAATGGAAAATAGAAATAAAATACACAAAGAAAGAATTAAATTATGTTGAGTGGAAACTTAATCAATATAATTATGCTAAAGAAAATAATGTACATTTATTACAGGTATCTTGAAAGAGAATAGCATTTATCAAACCTACTCAGAAATGATATTACAGAGAGAAGTGATATTGTAATAAGGAGGTTATGAGTTTCAAAGTAGTGTGGTATAATAGTTTTGAGGAACTTAAACAATTTTTAATTAAATAAGAGAACTATGGATAAATGAAAAAGAAGCTACTATAAACATACTATATTAGCATATAAAATTTATAATAATGCTAAGATTTGTGTTAAATGCTATTCTACCAAGAATATTTGTGTACATCATAAAAACGAAAATCCTTGAGATAACAGAGAAGAAAACCTACAAATACTTTGTAAAAGCTGTCATAATAAACATCATCTTATTTGAGTACATAGGACACATTCTAAAAAAAGCAGAAAGCAAATGAGTATTACACATACAGGTAAAAAATTATCTGATATAACAAAAAATAAATTAAGAATTTCAATGTTATGAAGAAAAAAATCATTAGAAGCTATAAAAAAGAAATGGAAGCAGGTTAATCAATTAACATTAGATTGAGATTTGATTAATACTTGGGATAGTATTAAAGAGGCAAGCAATATTTTATGAATAATGCAATCTTGAATATCAAATAATTGTAGATGATGTAGAAAGACTGCTTGAGGGTTTAAGTGGGAATATTTTAATAATTAAAAAAATATGGGCAAAATCAAGTGTAAAAAATGTAAAACCTATTTTATTAAGCCTGAGAGCGATTTAGATATTATTAGGGTACTAGGAGTTAATTTATGCAGTAAAAGTTGTCGTAGGGCTTATATCGCTATGAAAAACAACGAAAAAAAAGAGAAGCTAATGTTGAAAAAACAAAAAGTGAAAGAGAAAAAGAATAATTCTATACCAAAATTAAAAAAAGAGGCAGATAGAGTTTTTAGTATTTATATTAGAACTAGAGATGCACTTAGAACTACTTGAACAAAAACTAAATGAAATTGTATTACTTGTTGAAGACTAAATGAAATAAAAAAAATGGATTGCTGACATTTTATATCAAGAGTTTATACTCCTGTTCGTTGGGCAATATTTAATGCACACTTACAATGTAAATGGTGTAATTGACCTAAAGCTTGAAAACAATATGAGCATTGAATTGAAATTGATAAAATGTATTGAAAAGGTGTTGCTCAAAAAATATTAGAAGATAGTAGAGTGGTTGAAAAGCTAACACAAGAATATTTGAAAGAAATTATAGAAGAATATAAATTAAAACTTAAAAATTTAAAATAATGGAAGAATGGAGAGATATACCTTGACTTGAATGATTATATAAAGCTAGTAATTTATGAAATATATTAAGTATTCAAAATTGAATAATGTCCAAAACTACACATTCATCTTGATATTTAGTTTGTTGATTAACTAAGGATAAAAAATTAAAACAATATAAAATACATAGAATAATTGCTCAAACATTTATTTGAAATATAAAATGAAAAATAGTCTGTCATAAAGACGATAATCCACAAAATAATCATAAGAATAATTTATTTATCTGAACACATAAAGATAATTCTGATGATAAAGTATCTAAGAAAAGACATTGTTTTTGAAATAATGTCTTTTGAAGTAAATTAACAATTCCTGATATATTAGAAATTAGACTAATATTAAAATCAAAAAAAATAACAAAAACAGAAATAGCTAGAATATATAATGTTAGTAAGTGTACTATTTGAGATATAGAAAAAAGAAGAAGTTGGAAATGGTTGTAGAATTGTACAAAAAAAGAGAACAGGAAAAATAAGAACAGTAAGCTAAATAACGATATAATAAAAAAGATTTGACATTCAGGCATAAATTAATACAATGATTATGTGCAGTTGAGGATTTATTTTTAATTTATCGTTATGATTAATGTTAAACAAGTTAAGTTCCTTTCTAAAAAGAGAATGGATTGCTTAATTAAAATTGAAGAACTAGAAAGACAAGAGGTTACAAAAAGTAATAAAGCTAAAATCGCCCTTGCTAGAATTTGAGTAGCATATTGTGATTTTAAATTAAAAATGATTAAAAATACTTTAGTTATTAACGATTAATAATGGGATTTATACCTAAGGATTATATAGGAGTACATACTAGAGTTGAGAAGTATCATACTGAACATACAGATAAAGCTAGTATTCTGACTGACTTTAGAGTGGATTGAAATATAGTTAGTTTTAAAGCTACTATTACTACTGATAAATGAATTTTTAATTGAAGTAGTTTTTGAACTATTGATAAAGAAAAAGCATTTGAAAAATTGGAAACTGTTGCTGTTGGTAGAGCTTTAGCTTTTGCTTGATATGATATTAAAAGTGGAATTGCATCTAGTGAGGAAATGGAAATATTTACTGCTAAAGTTGAAGAAGATGAAGAAGCTAAAGATTGGTTTTGAGAAGCTAATTTCTTATTATTTAAAGAAATTAAGTGAACTTATACTAAAGCTACTGCTGTTAAAGAAGCTAGAAAGAATTATAAAGTAAGTAAGGCTTGGGCTTCAAAAATAGAGGGATTATATGATAATTAAAATATTATAATGGGAAGCACTACAATAATGGAATTTGTAGAATATTTAAGAAAGGAAAATTCTAAAATATCCTCTACACACACAAATAGTGAAGACGGAGAAAAAGCTCTTGAAAGAGCTAAGGACATAAATATTGCCTCTAAATTAATTAGAGAATATTTTTTAACTATAAAAAAATAATGCAATTATATAAATTAAGAGAGGAGTTTGAAGATTTAATGATGATGACTGATGAGGATTGAGTATTACCTGATGAAGTGTTAGAGAAACTAGATGAAAACGAAGATGCAATAGAAACTAAAGCTGAAAATATCTGTATTATGATAAATGGTTATGAAAACCAAATTGATAATTTAGATAAAGAAGTGAAAAGATTACAGGATTATAAAAAAGCTGTGGTCAGAAATAAAGATAGTCTAAAACAATACCTAGATTACAATTTAAAATCTTTGAAAAAAGACAAAATTGAAGCAGGTACATTTAGATTATCATTTAGAAAAAGTCAAGCTGTTGAGATTGATGAATGAGTATTATTAGATGATAAATATTTAGTTACTACAACTACTATCAAACCTGATAAAAATGCTCTTAAAACAGACTTAAAAGCTTGAGAAGAAATAGAATGAGCAAGGCTTATTACTAAGGAGAATTTAACCATAAAATAGTGGAATGAATAGATATTACAAAGTTGGAGATAAATGCTGAACAAAAGAAATAATTTGAGCAGAATACCGAGAAAATAAGTCGCCCTCCAAATTAGGAGATGTACAAAAAGTAACAATTATTAAATGTAATGAATGTTGATTAATAATGAAATGTTGTGATGTATGACGAGTTTTGAAAACTAATTGTAGATGTTCTAATAAAACATATACAGTATGAGCAATGATTTGAGTAAATATAATTATTTCAACATATAAAATGAAATGTTGAGTATGTTGAAAATTAAAAAAACTCAGATATGACAATAAAGGTTGTACTTGCCTTGTAAAAAAACATCTTGAATGACAGGTAAAAAATAACAAAGTTCTTCTTAGAAGAAAAAATAAAAGTTATGTTAGCAAATGTTTAAAATGTTGAAAAGAGGCAACAACAAATCATAAATGGTCTGAGCAAAATTGTGCAGGGTGTTCTTTACCAAGAAAACATAAAGATTGAGAAATTTTTATGAATAGGAAAGTCCTCTGAACAAGATGAAGCTACTATATAATGAAGTGTTTAAAATGTAAGAAAGTGCATACAATGAATTGAAGCTATCCAAGCTGATGTGAATGTAGTGTAAAAGAAAACAAAGAAACGAGGGAGAATTTAGTAATAATTAATAATAATGGAAACAAATAAAATATTAGAAAGTGATGACTACGGACTTTTCACATTTAGTGATAAAAACAGAGTTGTAACAAAAGGACAAGTTGAAAAAATTAAGAAAAGTATTGGGGAAATTTGATATATAAATCAATCGCCAATCTTAGTAGATGAAGATATGATTATCATAGATTGACAACATAGATTTACTGCTTGTAAAGAATTAGGTCTACCAATCTTCTATCAAATTATAGAATGAGATATGGATAAGATTATGATTGAGTTAAATGCTAGTCAGAAAAATTGGGGATTAATTGATTTTATAAATCATTATGCCAAACAAGGAAAACAATGGTATGTATATTTTTTACATTTCAAAGAAAAATATAATCTATCAATTACAAGTGCATTAGCAATTACAACAGATAGTAAAAGTCCTTGAAAAAAGATTAAGTCTTGAGAATGATATGAAACTTATTTTTATGCAGATATATTAGCTGAAATGGCAAATAGATTAGTATGATTTGTAGAGTTTGCAAAAGATAGAACTTTTATGAGAGCTTTAGTTAGAGTATATATTAGAGGTTGAGTTGAAGCTTTACAAAAATTAGAAAATCAAATTATAATTATACCAAAACAATTAAATGTACTTGATTACTGTATTGCATTTGAAAACATTTTAAACAAGAATGTAAGAGGAAAAAAGAGAATTGATTTATTAGGTCAAATTGTCAATGTAGATTGAATAAGACTTAATCAAATACAAAACTCAAGTTTAAGAAAATAATTAAATGAAAACAAAGGAAGTAATAGAATTTTTGGAAACTCAATCAGAAGATATTGATTGGGTTATCCAAAAAAAAGAAAGCAAGCAATGAAGAAGCCTTGCACAAAATAGAACTTGGTATAAATTATTCTGAGCTATATCTAAACATTTATGATATAATATTCAAGAAGTTAAGATTTATATGTTGAGTTGATGCTTCTGAACAAAGAAGTTGAAAATGAGTAAGGAGGAGATAGAAGTGCCTGTTATTTCAAATACATCTGACTTAACAAAAGAGCAAGGGATATTTTTTATAGATACCATAATCGCTTTTGCAAAAATCAAGAATGTTCCTGTGGAAATAACAAGTGCAGAAATAAGAAATTTATATGATAGCTATAAGAAATAATGTTGAATACAAAAAAATTAATAGCAGTTAGAAAATGATTATGATTTAGCCAAACAGAACTAGCTAAATTAATTTGAGTAAGAACTGAAACTATTTGGAGATACGAACACAATACAGGTATAAATATACACAATGTAAAAAGGATAGTCAATGCTTTTAATGAATGAAGAATTGATTGAGAATTTATTTGTAAGTCCACAGTTCAATATGAGCTGAAAGACTTTTTAACCTAATAAATGAGTAACTAGAATATGAAAATATTTAGAGAAATTATATGGGATATTATAGAAATTATAGTAGTATTAGTAGTGATAACAATAGTTGCTACTAATATTTATCTTTATAAAAAATCACAATGAATTGAAACAGCAAAGATAGAATTAGAACAGTTAGATTACTAGCCTTATATAAACTTAATCCAAAGCTTGTACAAATTTTGTGAACAAAACAGGTAAATAAGTTCTTGGAGATGATAATTAATGGTAAAGTAAAAAAGGCTATACAAAGGGCTAAAGACAGTTTATCATAAAAAGTATTTGACATTGAATACTAAATGTATATAATGATTATGCACTTAGGGGAATAACCTACAATATTTTAAATCTTTATATATATGAGAATGGAACTACAACTTAGTGGGAAAGAGTATGATACATTAGAGGGATTAAAGACCTTTTGAATAGATGTTGGTATCGGACAAATAAAATGTACAATGAAAGAATTTGAGGCTGAAATGAAAAAGCCTTGAGCTAGTGTATGATTATATGAAAGAGCGATTGCTAATTCAAAATTACAAATAGCAAATCTTGAAGAAATAAGAGAAGCAGTTAAATTGGTACAAAAGAAATTAGAAGAACTATAATAAATAATCCTGAGTAAGATTAAAAACTGCTTAATATTTTAAATATAAAATACAATATGCAATTTACAAAAAAAGCTTGATACAATAATTATATGTGAGATTTATTCTGACCTAAATGAGAATACTTTAGTGTTCTATTACAAAAAGATAAATTAGACCTGAGTTATACATTTGATGAACTATGAGGATTAGTTTGAATTGATGCTAGAACGACAGAAACTGCTCTAGTGTATAATTAGACAAATGAAGAATGGAATGCAAGTATGCTATCAAAGAATGAGATATGAGGGCAGTTTTAGAAAAAGCTGAAACCTTTGATGATGCAGTTGAGATATTTTTTAAGGCAAAAAACGAATTTAACGATTGGAGTAATATAAAAGACCCAAAAGAATATTTTGTAATTTAGAGCAAAATATGTATAATAAAGATAGAATATCTGATAAAAACAGACCTATGACTTACA
>Ga0233412_10001295_pt1 | contig 13264 bp, 22 predicted proteins | sample Na_anoxic_4_MG_FD_180667 | JGI IMG/M metagenome (GOLD analysis project Ga0233412, IMG submission 180667) | Seawater microbial communities from Saanich Inlet, British Columbia, Canada - Na_anoxic_4_MG | ecosystem: Environmental > Aquatic > Marine > Inlet | place: Canada: British Columbia... | reverse complement strand
ATATTATACACGCTTTTCAATAAACGTCCTTCATTCCCTCTTCAAACCACGCTGGACCATTAAACAATTTACCAGTTGGATTTTTGATTTGCTCAACAGTAGCAAAACCTCCGTAAAAATCGACTTGCATACCAGGCAGAACTTTATCTAGGTCTCTAGCAGCCTTATTCGCCATCATAAGGGCGGAATACCTGTCCTTCCTAATCCTCTCTTTCTTACCAGCGGCTACAGCCATTTCTGGAGTATCCCATCTCTCCCGACCATTCGCCGTCTGGGTAATCTCAATCATAGCCAATTCATCCTTTAGTTCCTCAATTTCGAGAACACACTCCTCCAAAGTGTCGTACTTTCGCCCCTTAAGGTCGTCCTCGATATTAGCCAGTCCCATAAGGACTGAGTCGAACATAGGGAATAGTAGAATCTTGTCCTCAAAGTCTTTTCTCATTCCGTGATTGGCGTCTCTAAGCCACTCATACTGAGAGAATTGACACATTTCTAGGATATGAAGCCCCTTCTGATCATCCGTATCTTTTGGTTTATCGTCATCTATGATAGGCCATAGCGGCTGTTCGCCCTCTTCCATCTTGTCTTTATCGTGTAGGGTTTCCTCAACGGCGATACCACCACCACCGGCATCCATAGATATATGAATACATGGAAATCTCTTCATTAACTCACGTATCTTCTTCCCGCAGAACGAGTAAAAGTCCGTCTCCTTAGATTCACCAGACTTGACCTTCTCCCTATGCTCAGACCTATTAATTGTCCAGCAATACACGATTCTTCTATGACACGGATTAACTTCCAACACTACTATAGAAAAATTATCGACCTCTGACGCTGGGTCAATACCATAGATGTACTGCTTTTTCTTGCTTCCCATAAGGCCCGCACTAAAGATGATTGGGTGATCATTAGAGTCCTTAAGTGGCGGTTGATCCTTTTTATCGTGAGACACACATGACTCGATCAAGCTACGCTTAAAGAAGCCCATAGAGTCTCTGGTGAACACCGCACCGTACTCCATTTGATATGTACCAGAATGTACCGTGGCTTTAGAACGGGCGACCTGTGCGGCATCCATGAAGCCCTCAGGGAGTAGCTCGTAGGGAATACGGATAACAGAGTACTGACGCCAATCAAACTCTTTTGGAGGCATTTCGCCACCGAACATTTCCCTTAGCTTATTCTCCCGACCACCACTTTTGATGATTCTGCACCACTTCTTCCAATAATCGGCGAAGTGGTTGAAGTCATAATAAGCAGTACCCGAGAATATAATCTGGTTGCTCTTACTATTAGTCATAACGCCGTCATCTTCTTCTTCTAATTCAATACCCATTTCTGCCGCCAGCTTCAGAGCGGCTAGTTTTTGGACATTTTCTACAGGAGCGGAGGTTACAACACCGAAACCGGCGACAACCGTTTCAAAGATCTCACGAGGGATGGACGCGAATTCGTCCGCAATAATGTCGTTAGCACGCTGACCACGAATCTTACTACCATCACCAAGAGGAAGACAGGTTATAGTGCTACTATTTATACGTAGTACGTGTTGGTCATTACTTCTACGTGGCCCACTAGCACTATCGCACATGCTCTGTAGAATGGGGGAATTGTTCCATATGTTCTCCATGTAGGCGAACAGAACTTTAGACTGACGGAAAGCGGCACCGACAATAACAATCTGCCTATTTGGCAGCAAAAGAGCACGCAGTATGGCATACACAGACAGAATCCATGACTTACCAAAACCACGAGAAGCGATTAGCATAGGGAACTTACGGTTCCACATTTCATGAAGCATTAAACTCTGAGAGGGTAGTAGGTCAACACCAATAACTATCTTACAAATGGCTGAGAAATACTCCGGTTTAGCCATTAGCCATATGAGTTTTAGGTGGAACTTGGGATCGCTAGGTATTAGGATCTCCGCTGGATTAAATATTTGACTTTCAGGTATATCTAGTCCAAGCCACGCATCTTCAATTTTCTTTAGGTCAGTGTTTTCTTTACTCATAGTTTCTTAGTTACAGCCTTATACTTGGTGTCTCCGTATACACAATCGGCCTGGCCGTAATAAACGGTCTCTTCTGGAGTAAGATACCAATCGCCGTCTTTGAGTTTACGTTTAATTATGTTGAAAGCCTTGGTTATGTCGCCATTAGGATGTTTTTCCTTAAAGAATGGAGACCCGACCATCCTGTCCGCATAGATGTCAAGCATTGTCCTACAGATATCTCGGTCATACTTAGCGGCAGACTGAAAGTTAAGATGGTGCCCGTCAAACCCACCAGAGCCAAAATGAGACATAAAATGAGAGTGTGGCATCATTACACGCAAGTCCGCAGACTGCAAAAGTATGCTACTCATTGATGAGGCTTGAGCATGTACCATAATAGTGACGTATGATTCACAATTTTCTATGCAGTCATACATAGCCATTCCCGACTCCCACTCACCTCCTATACTGAACATATGAATAGTTATGGGAGTATTAGATATAGAGTCTAGAAGCATGATGTTCTTCATAAATACGGCGGCGGATCTATAATCTACTCCCGGCTCCTCATCTACATTGTCTATGTAGGAGTGTAAGAATATCTCCCGTTTATCAATGTTTATGCAGTGATCATGAATCTCCGTTATGATATTCTTACTGGTGTGGTTCATTTTTGTCTCCCAATGCTATACTTCTCATTCATTCTCTTGAAAAGCGAACTTATAAACATGAAGGCATTCTCCTTATCTCCTGCAAAGATTACATTCACATCATCGTAAATCTCAAACTCCATGAGACATCTCAGCATATACCTGCCTGTGATTTTTACTCCACTTCGGGCTTTTTGTGGTATATTAGTGCCTTCTGGGAACTTAGCCAAGTCTGCCATACTGAACTCCAACACTATATATTTATGCTCGAAGGTCTTCATGCGGTTTATCTCGGCTAGGAAGGCGTGTTTCTTCTGACCAAGATTAATAGCCAATTCAGCCACGGAAGACTTTCTCTCTACACATATCTGGTCTTCAAGGCCGTCGATGGCATAGTCACCTGTGTCCAGCTTACGCTCTATCATACCGTCGCACAAATTGTACTTACTAAAGTAGTAGCCAGTCTGCTCTCTGGTATCTTTTATTATAGTGTATCTTGTAGCTTTTTCTTTAGCCATCTTTACCCCTAACTATTTCTGAAAATAAGCCCGCATATGCAGATTCATTACCTGTTATTCTTTTATGACACGAGTAACAGAGAGTAATCCCATTATCAACGTCATACCTTAAATATGGTTGATCAGCCCACCTTTGAATATGATGAGCATTTGGCCTTCTTTTACTCCCACATGATGGCATCTGGCATCTACATTTATCTCTCTTGAAGACCCTCTTTCGCCATTCTGAGTATATTGGATCGTTATAATCTCTCTTCATTGCTTGCTACCACCACTCTAGTAATACGGACATCATTTAGAATATCATTAATGAAAACGCTAGATGAAGAAAAATCATTAGTCTTATACTGTGAAATTATTATGTTAGACAGGTTCATGTAAGCCTGATGACACGCTGAATCCGGGTCCTTAGCCTCCTTGAAGATTATAGGATTTGTATCCGCGTATTTATGCAGTCTATAGTCTTTTAACAAACCCAACACTAATACCATAGACATGTAGACTTTATAGATTTTCATGTTCTACCATGATACGAACCAAGTCCTCAAACGAGTGTTTTGGCTCCCAACCGAGCTTTTCTTTAGCTTTCATGTTCCTACCCCTTAGGTAGTCAACTTCTGCTGGTCTATAAAACTCTGGGTCTATTACAATACAGTCTTCCCAATTCCCTACACCACTAATGGAAAAAGCTACGTCTAGGAATTCGCGAATGGTATGAGTCTCGCCGGTGCAGATAACGTAGTCATCAGGAGTATCCTGCTGCAACATCTTCCACATGGCATCCACATAATCTCCTGCGTACCCCCAATCTCTGAAAGCATCCAAATTGCCTAAACGCAGCTTAGGGAAAGAGCTTTTCACATCTTCATCATCATAGCAGTAAGCTAGAATAGTATCTGTCTTATTACAAAACTTAACTGGATATTGGGAATGAAGTGTTCTCCACTTAGTGTATTCCCCAATCCACTTGGTTATCTTCTTGGTTACAAAGTTGTCCCCTCTTCTCGGACCCTCATGATTAAATAGGATACCAGCACTGGCGTGCATTCCATAGGCTTCTCTATATAGACGTGTCATATAGTGGGCGGCACACTTAGCGATAGCATAGGGCGATTGTGGAAGGAACTTAGTGTTCTCGTCTTGATATTTGATATCTTCTTCATGTAATATTTCATCTGTTACAATACTTTTCAGTTTTGATTTGAATATATCGTGGCTTGATCCATACATCTCACTCGAACTAGCCTGATAGAAACGGGCTTTTATGTTCAGATCGACCATGCTTTGGAGTATATTAAGACATCCCTTTCCGGTTATATCCCACGTCAAGCCAGGTTGCTTGAACGAAATCCCTACATGAGACTGTGCTGCTAGGTTATAGACTTCTTCTACATCATCGTTAGACCTTAAAACATTCAAAACACTATGAACATCCGTTATGTCGCCCTCCGTTAGCTGAAACTTATCGTTCCCCTCCAGGTGCTTAATACGCTCAGTGTTGTCCACGGAACATCGCCGTGATACGCCAATCACGGTGTAATCCTTTTCCAATAGTAAATCGGCCAAATGGCTCCCATCTTGCCCAGTTACGCCGAAAATAATCGCCTTCATCTTGTTCCTCCCAATTGGTGTGGGTCATACCCAAACTCTATAAAATCTTTGTAAAACGCTAACTTGACTATATCCATAGTCTTTACGTCGTAGAACTCCTGATAGTCAGGATGAGCACTCATGTTTGTATATGGAACCTTCAGACGTAGCCCCGTGTCTTCCTCAACCTTACTAAGCTTGCAGGATGGCCCCAGTAAATCCTCGAAATAACATACGGTGTCCATATCCGATTCTTTAAAGAAATAGCTCTGGGGACGCATGTGGATCGGCCAACCCCTATCGTGAACATGGACGAAGTCCTCAGACTGGACGAATGCTCGAAAACTCTTGATTAAATCAGAGCCACTCAGCGGTTCAGTGTCTTGACCAGAGTTTTCACGTATAACGTAGGAAGACAGTACTTTATAAGATAAGGGGTAAGCAAGCCAATGATAATCGAGCGGATCTGACACCTTCTCCAGGTTGTATATGAAGGAGGAGACAAAGCGGTCGTATGGATTGCGTACTAAGGCGAATTTATAGTAGTCTTCTATCTTAGTTCTCTTATTAGATAGTTGATCTAGCGTGTAATGCCAATCCCCGTATTCCCAGTCAGGCCAAAAGTCATGAAGGGCGACCTTTATACTAGTACCGGCACACTTGGGGTTATGGATGAAGACGGTCTTATATGTGTCAGATATCACGGCGATTCTCCTATTAGGTTCCCATTGGGTAAGTGAGATCATGGGCTAAGTCCTTGGTTATCTCATGGGACATACCGTCAGTAAAAGACAGGGTTATTTCTCCGTACTGTGGTTGGGGAGTATTAGCCGGAAGATCACTCATACATTCAGGTGGAATAGGGCTGGGGTCTCCATAAGACCCTGCCACTTCGGCAGTATTTACACTTAAGCCAATATCACCACCGGAGAATGTAAGTGGCGGCGTTTCCTCACTCCGATCAGGAGTCTCCTTCTTGAATACAAGGGCGAGATGGTCCTGAATGATCAATACCTGCTTGTCAGTTAGTTCGGTCGCCCCACTGAGTTCAAAGAACCCCTGAAGCCAGAATACAAAATCTCTACTTTCCATCATCATTCCCCTTACTTTTTCTAAACCTGCACAAGTCCAAGATATCTTCAATTATTGCCCAAAACTCCAAGTAGTCCAGTACGGGATTTACCCAGTTAGTCATGGGGCAGTACCTAATAGTAGACGCTTCCTTATCTATAAGTACTCCGTCATGTCTATGATGACCATCGTGGTGATTCGCCGTAATAAAAAGGCCGGTCTTCTGCATAACCTTGGCAAACCACGGAATTTTAACGTATGGATCGTGTGCCCAGCGATGAACCAAGTTACCAAACGAAGTAAAAAACACCCCTAACCACAGAATAATATGAAAATCGAAGTAAAAAAGTGTTGCGGCTACGGGTGCTGCGAATATTACGGAAATTTTGGAATTTCCCCACCAAGAGTATTGACAAATCGCCGTTGGCTTGGTATGATGTAGCTGGTTGTCCTCGTACATTGTCTGCACCCAGTTAAATCTATACGGACCCTCCATGTATTTTTCTTCGTACCAGTGTACTACACCAGTAATGAAATCGGCTAGCAACCACGCCAGCAAAACATGGATAATTACCATTTCATACCTTTAATCTTTTTCCACACACGTTCAAGAAAACCGACTTTTCTACATGTGGAACATAATAATTTGTCGTATTGAGCACGAGTATATGTATGCTCTGTATATTCTTTACCAGTACCGGGTTGTAGAAGATCCATTGGGAATGGCTTAGGCTTAGTATAATCTAAATCAGGCCCCCGGAGTTTTTGAACAGATTCCTTGGTAATTTTAGGTGGGTCCTCGTCGCCAAAATGTACGCTCATGGCTCGTCATCCTCTATTATTAAGGTGTCCGCGTTTAAGAATGGTTGATCTACTACCCCGTCCTCATATGTATGATAATTAGATAATCTGGTAAGCTCATTTACTGCTGCCAATCGCCGTTTCTCCATAGCCAAACCGAATGTCTTAATCTCGTCTGGATTGTCACGCATCCAAGTCATCCAACCTTTAAAGGACTGCGTTTTGTTCTCAAGATGCTTGGAACGCTGCTCACGTGTCGCCTTCATGTCCTTAAGCATCTTGTTCTTCTTATCCTGTAGATCTCGGTAGTCACGATTAAGGGACTCCGTAGAAGCCCTCAGCGAGGCCCCTTGTCTCTCAAGATTAAACAAGTACTCCTTATCCATCTGGTCAGAGTCTTTCTGACGTTCTTCTAAGATCAATGCGTCTATGGCGTTTACTTGGCTTATATTCGACTTACTAGATGTCAAAGATCTGTTCATTAACAAGTCTAGCTTGACCATGTCCACAACCTGCATCTCTTCGGAGTGGATAACGTCATCCTTAAACTGAGAGATAAGACTAGCCCAGTGATAATCAAACATGTCTAATTCAGCCTCTGTAAACTGACTCTCCAGTATTTTCCAATAAGGGCGAGTTCTCAGGTCGTATGAAGCCTCCTCAATATCAGACATACCCACACCGAGCTTACGTTTGATAAAGTCCTCAATAGAATTGGGGTCTCTATCCAACTGGGTGGCTATTTCTTCCGTAGTAAGTCGGGACACATTTGCCTCTATGAACTCACTCTCTTTATTTGAAATTCTACCCTTTCTCAAAGCCGTGCTCCTCAAGTATTGATTCGGCAGTATTCAGCACGTCGTCTCTACGCGGCTTAGATATAGGAACATCATTTGCTAGTTTTAACCAGTCCTGCCTCATACTAGACGGCAACTCATGATTAATAATCCTAACCATTTCAGAGTAGTCAATAGTTGAATAGTCACATCCGTCATTATCATTTGGAATGTTTAAGCTATACTCAAGTTGGGCTGGTCGTAGAACCTTCTTCTTCTCATCGTCCAGGTCCTTCATGCCGTGCTCCCTCCTTACAAAGTTAAAAAGGCGGTTGTGAAGGTGAACAGATAGAAAGTTCTCAAGTGGGAAATCGCCGTTATACCTATTTATACCGTCAGCACAGATGAAGTAAGACTCCTGCTTAATATCATCAAGCTCATAACCAAAAAAGACCCACTTTGGAGCGACTTTATCGATTACCTTCTTCATGACAACCAGAACCTCGTCCTCAGTCATGCCCTCTGGTACTTTAAAAAATTCGTCAGACAAAATTTACACTCCTAAATTAAGGGGATATATTCTTCCAAGTCGTGCCGTCGTAACCCTCAAATGTCTTATTGGCGGAATTAAAGATTATTGTTCCGGGTTGAGCTGGGGTAGGTCGCGGACCTGGTTTCAGGTGGATGATACTGACGGCGATTTTGGATTTAACGCCAGCTACGTCTAGGTGGTTTGTCTTAAGGACGTATGGCCTATCGGCGTCACACACTACTTGGGGAATAACGTCTACCATGATAGAGGCTAGTTCGCCAGCATCTATAGACTGTATACGGTCACCCATCATACCCAGCAGCGTCTCATCCTGTAATTCTACAGGGGACGGCGTTCCACAATCCATAGTGGTCAGAACGGAGTTTGGCATAGCCATTAAGTGGCGGAAATCGCTTGGGGAGTAGGACCGTATATCACCAATGCCATCATAGACTTGGCTTGGCAGGTTATTCCTACTATTATACTTTACGCCTCCCTCTTCAATATAGAAGGCAAGCTCCCTTTGCAATTCGCCCTTAAGTATATAGCCGATACCCCACTCTTTAAACTCACCAACTGTAAGGTTGTAGAAGAAGTTATTACCTTCGGCTACACAGTTAGTTACACAATCGCCCTTGGTAAGATAGTCTTTAAATGGGCTGGTCGTCTTCTTGATCTGCTTCATTGGCAAGATCTTTATCTTTCCGCCCTTTACCCTTACCGGACTTACTGCGAACCCTTTTGGGCTTGCTAGTTTCTTCTTCGTCATTCTCGGTCCCCTCGTTAAGCAGCTTCGCTACGGAAAGTTCTGGTGTGGTTGACTCTAGATCCTTTAATACGGACTCCTGCACTTCAGCAGTCGCCTTGACCTGTAGGATGGTCTCAATGTTTCGTTTAGCTTCATTCATCTTCGGTATCCTAATTAGTAGTTGAACTATCTCTTACGTATATATTATACACATTGCGTGACAAAATGGTGAAACTTTATTAGATTAGAGTAGTTTTTTACCAAATCTTTATGTTACGTATTACCCAAACTAGGGAAAGTCCTACATACTACACAGCCATATGTGGAGCGTATATTAGATTTTGTGGTCACCCTCTTTACTCCGCAATTTGTACATTCCCACCTATGTTTTTTACCATCCACATAGTCTTCAATACACAGCCAGCAATGGATAACCTCATCAATAACCTTTTTTCTTTTTGGGCCACGTCTAGCCATCAATAAGCCCTTGGTCTTAATCTTAGATGGTTTTTTACGCTTCCTTTTAACTTTTTCTGGAATAAATTGGGGGTATTTCTCACGTAGACCTAGGTTTTTAATATGTGTATTTACATAGTATGAGTATTTAAGCTGTTTACCCCTATTTTTTGTTGGCTTAAACCCAAAATGTTTTGTTAGTTTGATCTTATCCCCCTCAAATTCAACATACGCTGTTTCGAAGTCCTTGTCTCTTATTATTTTAGAATCATTTGCGTTCTGCCTACTAGATCCTGATAATAAATGATTAGGATTCATACAGAGCCTATTATGACATGTGTGCCTTATTAATTTAGGATACTCTTTATACTCTTTGTAGTACATTACTCTATGTGGTTTTAGTGTTTTCTTCTTTGATCTTACTGAAACATTAAATTTTCCATATCCGCCTTTATCAACCCCGCCGACCCATTCCCAACATCCGTTTTCAGACACTTTATATTTTTCCATATCCCCTTTTTCTATAGATCTTTCTAGCCACGGCTTTAAATCCTTCAGATTGTAACTTCCTAAACTGGAATTATACATCTGAGAAGGTGAGAACTTATTTATTATATCATGTTCACAGTCCAGTAAATCAGCCTCTTCGCAATAGTCTAATATCACAAAAGATAGGTTTGATGCGTCTACTTTGGATAAGACCTCGTTAGAATGCCAGCCACCTATAATTCCTCTTACGTGTTCTCTGAGTCTGTGAAATACGTCATATGACGATCCTATATAAATCTTTTTGTCTTTGTAATGAATTATTCCATAGACTCCCGACACCACATCTGGACAGTTTATATCTTCTATTACATACTTTTTCATAAAACAGGTTCCTTTAGTTTTTTTTTAGCGTCTGTAGTATTATACACGGAACGGGGGTGGCGACATTGCGGTAAACAGGGTTATTTTTGAACTTTGTCGTAAACTCTCAGACTACCCCTGCCAAAATGGCAGTCAGGTATCAAAAGGGTCGCGAAGTTAAAACCCCCCTGGGGTGTCCAATAAATAGTACTAGGGGGCATATCAATATTCTTACCCCGGGGCGTCTTACTTTGGGATTATTCTCAAATACTTTCAGGAATAACTACAGAACAGCCTTGCATTTGGACGATAATAGTAGTATAATACTTGTATGACAAACAACAACACGCAAGGCAACACAATGACAGATATTCAGAAATGCGAAATGATCGCACGCGTCGTAGCCAACGAGAACATCGAATCCGGCTTTGTTCAGAGCTTGCTCATTCAGAAATTCCTCAAAGCAAATGATCTCGTCCCTACTGTTCAGGTAATCACATTTGTGGAAAATCTGATAAATAACAACAAGTAGGGATTGACAAATAGCACTCAGTATGCTATAATACACATATAACAAACAACAACACAAAGGCAATACAATGTATATCGCAGCAGAAAAAGACAAAGCAATCGCAGTAATAATCGACGAATGGTACTCAATCGCTAACTTGCGAGAAGACGTTTCACGAGAAGGATTCGCATACGTTGCCTATATCATATGGGATAACGGGATGTACGCAGGAGATTACGACGAAATCGAAATCGAAAAAATGATCAGATTGATCCTCGCTTAGCCTTGACAAATGGCACTCAATGTGCTATAATACACATACACAAACACTACTAAGGAAAACAAAATGAACAAAACAACTTTCACCGGCGAAACTTTCATGGGCGAGATTGTTACGATTGAATGCGGAGATCTTGTACTGATCGAAGGCGTGGAATGGGTTATTACGGACATCTGTGATGACGGCACATTCTTCGCGGATTCGAATGATGGCGACTGGGATCATTTTGAGATTGATGATATCGGCTAACACACACACACACACACACACACACACACACACACACACAAGGATAACACAATGAAGTACGACATTCAATATGACACGCCTGATCATGGCACTATCAATGCTCTCTCTATCTCTGGCTCACGCTTGTGTGTCATCGATGGTTATCTCATGTTCGATATGCAATTCCGTGTATTGCGTATGGATGAGGCTAATGAGCAGGCTATCTGGTCAACACGTATTGATAAGCTTACTGCATAGTGCACCACTGTCATACCCCACCCACACGCCTAAGGCCGCATAGGAGCACACATATGAGTAACGAGCTAACACAGATTGTATGGCTTCGCATGGACCGCCACATTGGTGACGTTCTATCTTACCTTATGATTAACATCAAAGAATTGGCACCTTTCCCGATATTGGGAATCAAGGATGCTGAAGCGTGGACGGCTGTATACCTACAAGGGTGGGATATAATCTCATACTGGACACCTGACGCATGTACACTAGATGGCAAGCCGCTCGATTTCGACGGCGTAGATCTCGATTACTTCGAGCTGTAAGTCTATACTGCCAAAGGGTTTACGACCGGCGGCGGCTGCCCCAAAACCCCTAAGTCCTTTCATACCAACAGGTTACGGCGATTGCAATTACTTTCAGAAAATACCCACAAAACCTATAGAGTAGCCTTGACTTTTGCCGATATATATGATATAATACATATATGACAAACGCAACAACAAACAAGGGAACGAAAATGAACGACATTCAGAAATGTGAAAAAATTGCTTCAGAAGTTTCTGCAAAAAATGTTCCTTCTGCATTCGTTCGAGATCTGCTGATTCAAAGACTTCTGAGGGAAAACGACCTGATGCCAACCGTTCAGCTTGTCGCGAATATTGAAAATCTTATTGAAAATCGATAAATTGTACTTGCGGCCATCGCCTGAACTCGTTATAATACACTCTCACAAACAACAACAACAACAACAACAACACAAAGGAAAACAAAATGAGCAAAGCAACACCTCCACAGGAGACACCACAATGACTGAGTATTCAATAACGTACAAATGCCCCATCTACGGTCAGCGTACTATCGTCCGCCTGATGCGGGACCTACAGGACTGCAAGACATTCTGTTCAGACCATCACGTACTATTTGTCTCCGCACTGCCCACAGAGCACATGACGTAAGGTGTTGGTGTTAAAGGAGTTATGGTGCGTGAGGGCTGCCCGAAATGACGTAAGTCGTTTGGTAGTAAGGGGTTATGGCAATCGCCAATTAGTTTGATATTCTTTCTGGAATTAGTGGATATCACTGTTGACTTTTGACGATATATAGGGTATAATACACGTATGACAAACAACAACAACAAACGCGAATTCAATCTCAAAGCAACTGAAGAATGCCGAAAAGCCTATTTTGAGTTCCGTGAAGTTCAGCGTTCTAAGGGTATTCGCACTTCTTCTCCGATCAGCTTTGTTGCTGGCTGGAACGCAGCAAAGGAATCAAATGCAAAACTGTAAAGAATGTGGAAAGCCTATCAAGGCCAATTGGGCACCAAATGCCGAAGTTTCCCACATGGAATGTGCCAAGAAGGCTTGTGCTGCAATGGCGAAGCAAAAACAAATCGACGAATTTCAAAGAATGTTCCCCAATTGGGGTTGACTTTTGACCCAAAACCTGCTATAATACACCTATCACAAACAACACTACTAAGAGAAGAAAAAATGAACGAAGCTGAAAACAACAACCTGGAATTCACTGTCAATGTTGGCGATGAAGTGATTGTCAACGGAGCATGGGCGAAAGTCGAAGTTGTGGATTATATCCTGGAAGAAGCGTGTGTCGTTGATGAAGACGGCGAAGATAATTGGGTTTCTTTTGACGAAATTGACGAATTGTAGAGGATTGGGGTTGCATTTCCCACCAAAATATGCTATAATACACATATAAGGTTTGATGTCTCCGAAAGGAACACAGCGGTCGGCTTCGCCACTCAACGATGTGGGTCGATAAAGCGTGGGATAAATGGCTCCCACGAAGCCTTAAATACAAACGGGAAATCTGGCGACATGATGTCTAGATTAACTGCTTTTCCTGGGAGAAGGGGAACTCCAAAACATCCCCGCCGGAACAATACATCAGTAGGTGTAACTGCTGATGTCCCCTAGGTGGGTCGTAGTCGAGACCCGTGCGGGTAACACGGGTTTATCCCTAGGGGGATGTATCATCCCACCCTTACGGGT
>Ga0233412_10001294_pt1 | contig 13265 bp, 18 predicted proteins | sample Na_anoxic_4_MG_FD_180667 | JGI IMG/M metagenome (GOLD analysis project Ga0233412, IMG submission 180667) | Seawater microbial communities from Saanich Inlet, British Columbia, Canada - Na_anoxic_4_MG | ecosystem: Environmental > Aquatic > Marine > Inlet | place: Canada: British Columbia... | reverse complement strand
CATTTATCAGAGGAGTCCAGTTTATTAATAACATCAATATCAAAATGAACTTTGCTACCTTGGTTAGACGCGCAAGCGACATCTAGTAAGGTATCGGTTTGGTAGATGATTTCAATGGGAACAGCGGTAGTAAGGAACGGTTCATGAAAATTCCAACCAGGGTTATCGATCTTGTCTAGTAAAGAGCCTCCCCGGTATCGGACACATCTATGTCCTTCAGGGCATTTATATGCTCCAAATATGGAGCCGAAAATCGGTTGGCAGATAACAAACATAATTAGAGCGGTGGTAGTGAGAGCGGTCATGATTATCTATTATCAACTAAGACCAATGTTTTTCAATTTTTTATTATACACATTAATAATATTCAATTTATATATGGTAAAAATTGGAGATAATGTAATTGTTAGGTTCCAGTTATTTGGAGAAACTAGATATGATTTAGGAGTGATAACTCATCCGTCTAATACAAATTCAGTAAACGCCACTATGTTTTATAACAATATGAATTGGTTTGATAGTAGAGAAAAACATAATGTAACAATAAAAGATATATATAGAGAAGATATTGATTCTGTAGATGCAATATTTCCTCTATTAATATTTTTATTATTTGCAACAAAAGGTTATATGAATGAACGGAATCTCCATGCTATAATTTCTCCAAGTATGTATCCAAGTATATCATTAGAATATATAAAAGAAATTCTTACACACCGTGATTATGAAATAGGACTGCCTAAGTTAGAAAAGTTATTAGGACATATGGACGAAGAATATGAGGCCGAGATAGGGGATGTCGTCAATGCCGAAACGGATGAAGAAAGACTTATTCATTCTCATATAGCAGATGCATATAAAGATTATACTAATACAATAAAGCAATTTTTTGACGAACAAGCAGCCAGATGGAAAAAAATGACAACTAAACAATTAAAACAAAATCTTACTCGTTCTAAAAGATATAGTTCTGCTATGCATTCTAAAATAATATCAGAACAAATAAAAAATAGCTTTAATACTATTATGGGTAAAGCATCCGGCGTAAAAAAGAAAAAAACAAGAAAAAGGAAAAAATATTATAAACGCAAACCTAAAAAGTAAATTATTTTTATCATATATTAAAAAATGGCGATTCTGTAATTGTTAAATATAAATTCGATGAGGAATTTAGATATGATTTCGGAACAATTACTAATTCTATAAAAAATTGAAAACATATTAATAATATAGTAATAAAGTAATAGATATGTATAGCAACAACAACAACCGATACCGCAAACAAAGCCGACAGCTCTACAGGCTTGGTAGAGCTCATCGGGTACCCAAATATAGTTATTCAAACGCACAGTTTCCCGCATTATGCCGAGAAGGGAAAGCAATCAATCAAAAGAATTGGGAACATATCGTAGCACCATATGAACAAGAAGAAAACATTATAGCAGATAATGAGATGTATGATAATCTTTATATTCTAGAAGCAGAGGAACAAATGGCAGAACTAGACGAGAGAAATAATATATATAAACAAGAGGATGATATGAGATATGGCATCAACCGAATGAATGAATGGGACCGAGGATATTACGAAGGTAACCCCTACCTATATTCTTGGGAATATGACAAAATGCATGATTTTACCGAAGCATTAGGCGGAGATATGGAAGATGAGTTAGATTGATTATATATAAAACCGATTTATATATAATGGAGGACCTATTTGATACAAGTTGGATAGAAGAATACGAAAACAAAGAAAAAGAACTAATAAACCAAACACCCTTCGCAAAAGAAGATATCCAAAACATAAAAATATATATACTCTATATTAACGCCAACAATAATATTGAAAAAGTAAATATTTTAAATCATCCACTACAAAATAATATATTAAACAAACACTCTCTTTTACATCTTATAAAATCAAATACTAAAGAGACGTTTAAAATACTTTCTATTGCCAAATACAATAACACGTTAGAAAAAGAGGATTTACACTCTTATATTAATGAAAATTTGGAAGATTCTTTTTTGGAATCGGTCACTGCTTTGGATGATATTATATTTCAACCAGGACTGTGTGTATTAGAAAATATCCATTCTTTGTATTTTTTATTTAAAGAACGTCCTCATGCGGTTCACAAAACCAAACATTTGCGCCTGACTTATAATAAAACAAAACGTAAAACAACTTAAAAAAATAACACCATAATAGAGTACTATGGCATCGGTAGTATCAGCACTAGACAATTTTACACCGATTCAGCAAGGAGAGAAGGGACATATTGAGCATGGGTGGTCGTATAATATCAACGAACGGGTATTGCAGTTGTTTTTTCAACTAACGAGGTGCGATAAGAATCGGCAATATGAATTGGAGGGGACATATAGAAAGTTGCTGGATGATTGTAAGGATAGTCCGAAACATATGGATATTTTATATAGAATGGCACTACAGACTAGGGATCTGGTAGAGGGAAAGGGTGAATATGGTCTGGGAATGCATTTACTTCATGGATTAGATAGGGAAGGACATAATAAACTGGTGAAGAATGCGCTATATTATTATGTAATGAATTTGCCGATGGATACGAGTCAGCATCCACTAGGATCGTGGAGAGATTTGAAGTATTTATGGTCTAATTTTGACTGGGATGAAGGTACCTCGGTATATATGTTAGATTTAATTAATTCTACTTTAAATAGGGATTATGATGTGGCTATATCAAACACTAATGGGCGCATTTCTCTATGTGCTAAATGGGTACCTAGGGAAGGTAGTCAATTTAAGAAAATGTTTAAGGCGCTGGCTGAGAGGCAATTTTCAAACTATATAGAAAGCGCTCAGAATACACTGCCGTTCTCGAAACAGAGGCTATTATGCGCAAAGCGTAAAGCATATAGAGAATATAGAACCCTACTTAGTTGTCTAAACCTATATTTAGATACAACACAAATTAAGCAATGTGCTAAACAGTATTCGGAATTAAATTGGAATAGTGTTACCTCGGTAACGTTAAACCGGCAGAGAAAGGCATTTCAAAATATTAACAAGGCGGGAAAGCAGCGTTCAGATGAGGAGGATAGGGTGCTAGGAGCGACCTTGTTTGATGAGTGGGTTCAAAATAAAGTAGAAAAGGGAGAAACAATTAAGGGAAAGAGAGTAGGGCTAAATGATTTGGTAAAGAGTGCTCTTGGCTCTAATAAGCCTACTGAAAATGCCCTATTAAATTCGCAGTGGCTAGATGGAAATGATCTCATTGGAGATTTAGGAAATATGATTGCGATGTGTGATACTTCGGGTTCAATGACATCAGACGAGGCGTATAATGCGGCGGTAGGGTTATCATTAAGGGTAGCAAATAAGTCATGCATTAAAAATAGAATTTTAACGTTTGCGGAAAAACCTCAATGGATTAAGGTAGACAAGGATGAACATTTTGTATCCAATGTGCAAAAAATTAGTCGGTCTCAATGGGGTTTTAGTACAAACTTTACTGCTGCGCTAACCTTAATTTTACAGGCGTGTATTGATGCTAACCTACAGGCGGACCAAGTAAGTAATTTGGTGCTGGCGGTATTTTCTGATATGCAGATTGATTGTTCCGGAAACGAGGCGGTAAATGAAACAATGTGGAATAAGATAGAGAGAATGTATAGGGAGGCGGGTTTGAAACATTCGGGAGTGCCATGGAAGGCGCCTCATATTTTGTTTTGGAACTTGCGATCGACGAATGGATTTCCGGCCGTCAGTTCGCAAAAAGGAGTTACTATGTTTTCTGGGTTTAGTCCGGTATTACTGAACTTGTTCTGTGAAAAGGGAGTGGAAGGATTGAAATCGGTTACTCCCTGGAAAATGTTTAAGGAGACGATTGATAAGGAGAGATATGATTGTATAATGCCAATTGATCCCTCTCTATGTAGCAACAAGAAGCCATCGTCTCCTAATCCATCGTCTACCTCCTTAGACGATAGTATAGAGTCTTTTTGCGGATGGGATTATTAGATTTCATCTAAATCAATATCCTCATCTGAGATGGGTTCTTCTGGGGGAGCGGTCTCTATCTCAGAGATACATGTAGGAGTTTGATCTGTAAAATCAATTATATTAGAGGATTCTTGTACCAAAAATGTGTCAACCACTCCAACGGAAGAAAACGTATCCCAAGGTAAAGTAGGATGATGTTGTTCTAATTTGTATTTATCAGAACTAGAATATACTTCTAATAAATCACATTTTTGTAATTTATTATCGCTTAACGTTTCATAATCCCTCATTCCGATTAAAACAATGGTGCCAATATTAATAATATTGTCTTTTTTGCCTCGTCCTTTGAATTTTTTACGTATAAAACACAATCTCTCTAGTCCGTCGATACATAATACTTGAATTTGTCCACCTCCATGTATTTTATTACAACAACCATATATCTCACCTTCCTCTGTCTGATATCTCGTCTTTCTTTCTACTGGAATATTATGTTTTCGGGCCATTTTTTTAGCCTTGTTACCTCCAAACTTATTTTTACCCATGATATATTTATTTCATTTTCTTTAAATGCTTTATTGCTTTCAATGTTCTCTTATGTAATGGGCGTTTTTTAATATTTGGAGAAATATTTAGTAATAATATCTTTAGTAAGGATACAATAATTTTAGGAATTGGTTTTCTTTCATATACTAATTTTATTAAATTAATAAAGATAATACTTAATGATACCAGATCCCACGAGGCGTAGTCTTTTATTAAGTTGGGTAGTATAGTTGACGGGCGGGAATTAATTAATGGTTTAACATAGTGTTTCAATGTCCTATTATAGTTTTGTATAAAATCTTGTGAAAAATTATTAAAAAAATAATTAGCGGTATATGAATCGATTATCGAATATAATTCTGTTTCGGTTAGAGGTTCATTATTGTTATCCTCAATACGATGTTGTACCATATATGATATAATATGTTGTTCTATGCACCACGGATAATAATCAGGGGCATAGATATAAAATATATCATTATACGTGTGTTTATTTACCTTTTTCATATCAATACTTATACCATAATCAATAATAATAGGATTATATGTATTAGCATCTATTAATATATTATCCATTTTTAAATCATGATGCACTATGTGCTTATTATACAATAACTCTAATCCTTTTACTAATCTCTCATACATTTCTATTAAATTTAATGCTGGTTTTGTAGTAGTAGAAAAAAACGGCACAAATGCTATGTTTTGTAAAAATGGGAATTTCAGTATTATATAGGAATACTTCTGGTTAATTACTTCACATGGTTTTAATATATTCGCATCAATATTAGATAATTTTACGGGACAAGATTTTATAACTGGTAAAAAATATAGATGATAATGTTTTATTTTACGAATTAAATCACTTATGTTAATTTCATTATAAGCAGCATAATTTTTTTTTTGTATTTTACTAACCATTTTCTTAGAGCCAATCTGACCCGAACATTTTATTTCGGGCCTATATACACACCCATATCCACCCTGACTTAATAGTTTGCTCATATATTTATGATATATGTTTTTTCTTTTGTATCGTAAAATACTTATTTTTGTATGATTTCTTAATTTTAGCCATTAGGTCTTTTTCTACACACTTTAACTGTTCCATCTCTCTAACGATGGTTTCTTTGTGGTCTTTGCAAAATGCATCATATCGGTCTGCCGGCTTAATAAATCCATCGTTAGAATTAATATGTGATTCTATCATGTCTAGCATATACTTACTTAATTTCATGGAAAATTCTTTCTTTGTAGGTCCGGTATTATTTTTGGTGGGAGATTTACTCTTAAAATAATATCTTCCACTTTTATACATTTTATCTAATACATCTCCCTTATACCCTAGCATCATTAATCTTTCCCTTTCATCCGAAAATTCCTCCTCTTTTGATTCTACTAAAACTTTCCAAGCCTCTTTATACTCTTTTCTCTCGTCATATTGATGTAACTTTGCAAATGCTATAATTATGTCGTAAATACCATCACTTAATTTGTACCTATAGATATTAGCCGACATGTTTAACTTACTATATGACGTAAAAGTGTTTCAATTTTAATATTATAATGCATAAAAATTAAATTAAAGCCATTTTACTATACTATAGTAAATGTGGAGTCAATGGTCTAAACCTACTCTTGATTTACAAGAAGCATTAGAGTATAACGGAGAAACTCCTCACGAGACACCTTATAACCTATCGAATGATGAAACTAGTTTATTAAAAAAACCGTTGGTTACTCCTATCACTAAAAAAACGAACCCTTCCTCCAAAACATCTACTTATACTCCTCCGTCCGATATTTCATCGAATAAGCCAAAGAAAGAAGAATCGCCATTCTCTCCCTTCTATTCTTTGTGGGGACATTCCTAAATAAAAATTGAGGTGATTATTTTAGTAAATATAGTTAGCAATGGGTTCCGTTATATCTACCGAGCCTGAAACGATTGAGATTTCGGGATATGTTTATGCCGCGAACTTAACTGAAGCAAAACGTCTCATTTATCAGGATTTAGGACCGGGATTTGTGTTAGATCAATGTGAAGAAAAAGAATATCCTATTATTATTATATGATTAAAGCCGACAAAGAACATATAAAAATAATTTCAGAAATATTAACTATCTCCTTACTAAACTATTCTATTGAAGATAATACTATTATCTTTCCCGAAACGTATAATATATCTACTTTAGAAAATGCTAACTATACGCTGACCTATTCAAACGCAAAATCGTTATGGAATAATATGGTTTTGATATTGACTTTTTTAGAGAAAAGAAAGTTGACGATTGCTTATTTGGACGTAAAAACAACGTATGTTGTTAATAATTTATATCTTATACCTACTATTCATTTTTTACCTATTAAAAACAATAACATTACCATTAATCATTTGTATAATAAAGCGGATATTTATTTGTCGACCGATTTAGAGCACATAGAAGAACTGCCGGCATCTGTGCCTATCCAATCAATATATAATAGTTTAGCAAAATATATCATGACGAATATGTTTGGAAGCGCAACTGCTTCTATGAATCAAATATATGGAACTAAATTATATTGGTTATTGCATTGGTGTTTACAAGATAATTCGGAAGAACGCCATCTTTTGAGTATATAAATTATCTGTTTATAGTGTATATGTCTTTAGCTACACTCAAAAAACGCACCAAGACTACCTACCGCCGATTATCAGGTATCTCTTCTGCTGGAGGATTCAATGTTAATAGAACATCTCCAGGCAATTATGGAATACATTTTAAAGCGACTACCGATGGTGGAGGGTTTTCTATTAATGGACCACACCGAAATATAGGACATGTTGGTCAAAGTATGGCAATGTCTAAAACACATAAAACACACAAAGGAGTTTTTATACCGGGCACCGGGCCAGGTACTGGCGTATATAGCGCACTAAAAGGATATGGAGGGAATCAAGGGGGTTATTACAGTAATAGCGTCGCAACCCATATATGCTGTGATCTACCCTTATACTCACATCCATCGGTTATGAATACTAGAGGTTTATTAACCTTGAAAAAAGCAAAGTTTACTCATCGTAATTGGGTGCAACCGGATAATGATCATGCTGACCATTCCCAGAGTAATTACATCGAAAATAAAATCAAACCATCAAGACAAATAAATAGATTACCTAAATGTAATCAAGGCAAATCATGCGATACAAAGACACTACATAATTGTAGGCATAAACGAATAAATAACCGGATTTTCCCCTCTGACAATATTGCTAAAGATCTCCACACAATGACCGGGGCGGAATATATGAATTATCGTAAAGGAAAATACGCAACCCTACCCACCAAACAATATAGACAATCATGGCCTCCTCCTATTTCAGGCAAAAGTGGCGCGCCTACGGCTGCTGGATGCAAACAGAGCGAAACATATGAGGAGTTTTTATCTGAGGCAGTTATAGAGGCAGAGCATAAAAGAGCGAATACACTTTTTGACTGCGATCATCCCTGTGTCATTAATCGGAAACCATGAAGTTTAAAAACTTATTAGATAAAACTAATATAAATCCATATTATTAATACTACTAATATGGATACTAATATGGATACTAATATGGATACCTACCCGCCCTTTTTAATGGCTAAATTTGGTTATCCAGAACGGAAAGGACCAAAAGAGAGAGAACGTTCCCTGCCGTCAAATATAAAAGGACGAACGCTCCAATTAAAGAAGGTCCAAGAGGAGGCATTGACGTTATTTGAAAACAAGAATGCCGATTATGGAGATGCCTTTGCTACCTTTGGTCCTGTCGGGGTATTAGTACGTTTAGGCGATAAAATTGCTAGATTACAAACGGTTTCTAAAACGGGTGTTCAATTGGTAAATGATGAAAAAATGAGAGATACATTAATAGACTTGCATAATTATGCGGCAATGGCAATAATGCTGTTAGATGAAGATTAACTAGCAGACGCATGAGGCATCCGAAGTTATTTCTTTCATTGTCTTTAATCGTATCGGCGCTGGATAACGAAACCCTCGGTAACGATAATTATTATTCGCTAAACTAATATCTATCTTTAAATCATTCATTTTCTTTAATTGATAAAAATAATTCGTATTACAATTACCGAGTTCTCCGCTTGGATCTATATCCAGACCAGATGAATCACATGACTGATTACACTGTTTCATACAACTATAGGAAGTTTCTATTACATAAGTACACGCCGAAACCGTCGTGTACGTATTTTCCCCTATATTCCCAGACGATTGATTCGAAGGACATATGATTGACAATGTACAATCTTTATGCGGTTTAATATAACTACCTTTGGTAATATTCAATAACTCATCATAGGATCGGACACTAATTATTTTCGAATTATCCATAATAATCGTTCCATCATAATTAGAATATGGGACAACTTTAGGACTCTTTGCCAACGAACGTAAATAAGCATAGCGCGTTACCCCCTTTTTTCTTTCTATATAATCGCTACTAGTTAACTTCGGATTAGTATTTGAAAATGCGAAAGACATATGTATTAGTTTGATATATTTATCTGATATATATTCCTTTAAAAGTTAATACAAAGGAATAATCCATATTATTCATATTTATGATTCTACCATATTCGTCTAATAATTGTATTTTTAATTTATTAATATTTACTGGCCCGGTATATTGTCTAGTAAACGAAACAAATTTATTGTAAAAGGTGCTTCCTGAGCCGTTAGGGGTATCACTATTATTTGAAACAGCATATCTCGCTAAAATATTTTTATTTACTAGAGAATTATTGAGTGGAATGAATGTTTCATTTAGTTGATTATGATTATAGTCTTCTACCGCTAAATAGACATATCTAGGACCATACGCATTAAATAAACCTTCAGAGAGAATACCCGAAGCATTACATTTCTTATATGCTCCTTGTCTAAAGCCTAGCATCCAACCGAGTTTTAATGGTAACGGATTTGGATCTATAGCGGTTGAATCCCCTTTATATTTATTGAAATATATATTACTTATGTCTTTAAAAAGTGTTCTATTAGTACCAGATTCGCAATCCGGGTCTACATCTATTTGTATGGTTCCGGCAGATTTGAGTTTAGCGTTAATTTCTGATTGCATTCGTGATGCGTTATAATTACCATCCGGAATTATGATACACGAATTATCTATATGAAAAAAATTATTGCCTAAACTATTAGATACCGCATACCATGCTGTCGGTATTTCTATTTGCGTTACATCCATTTCCATTATCTCATTGATGGGAGTAGGCAACGACGCGATAAATGAGCTACTGGAATTATTATTATAATTATCTCTAAACCTAGAATCAATGACTACTGATTTGGTTACCACACGCTTATATAATTCATTTAAGGTACCGTCTTTATATTTCGCGTTTAATTGATAGTTTACATTGGAGTCCATATATAATACCTACGGATAATTAATCTTCTTTATACTTAAAAATACTATTTAACTTAATAACAATCCATCCACCCGCAATCATCCACATATGTTTAATGGCTTCTGAAGAGGTATTTATCGCCCATAACAGTCCTCTACATGGAGGGCTTTGTGAAACGATGGGCGACCACACAATTTTCCACGGTGTACGACCACTACACTCTTCGGAATATAGGCGGACAGAGATATAATGAATCGTAATCCAAGCTATCCAGATTTTAGAAATGCTCCATACGGCTTCTAGAAGTTGTTTGCTCTTTTTCCACTTAGGCAAAGACTTATCTTCCGTTTCTGTATCACTGCCAGAGTCACTATCCGACTCTTCATCCGATTTATAATATTTTTTATTATTACTCCTAGACATATTAAAAAAGATAGGGGGTTGTTAAACTATTCAATTTTATGTTATATTATTTATTTTTAATTTTTAATTTTTAATAATATGATTTACCATTTTTATCTTCAATTACTAATTTACTAAATTCTTTTTGTCGCCATGATTCACCTGAACGATAAGAGGAGTTGACCCAATAGAGATAGTACCAGTCGTTTAATGTTTCCCATAGCATGTTATATCATAACCTATATATAACTATAATAATCAATTTTTTATTTAAAGTCATCTAATTATATACTTATATGACCTTATTCCAGTGGAATCATCTAGAAGAAATTAATATGTCTTATTATGACCATTTACAATTCGCTCTAAAGAATTCTTTGTATTTATTTTGTGGTTCCCTGTTAGGGGTAATTCATGCGTTCTGTCCGGCAATTTTAGTAACTGTTCAAAGCGATACGATTAAGCATGTGGGTAAATTGTTAAATGAAAATCATACCGAAAAGAAGGCTGAATAATTTATTATCTATGTTCTTATTATATGGTAATGAAAGTAGTATGGGCCGTGTATTGCGGAACAGATAAGACGTATCATGACTATCGTGATAATGCCCATTTTGTAAGAACAGATATTATTCAACAGATGATAACTGCTAACAACACTATAACTGTTCGTAATGATTTATTAACCGATCCTATATATGGAGTATTTAAACATCTACATGTCAACCTTCAATATTCCGATGGAACTACAGAAGAATACAAAATACTGGAATGGGATACAAAAAGGTTCACTGATAAAGTATCTACGAATTCTAATCCAGTGACAACCATCACACAAGGTCCTAAAGGGGCAACTGGTGCTACTGGTCCTCAAGGGGCAACTGGTGCTACTGGTCCTCAAGGGGCAACTGGTGCTACTGGTCCTAAAGGGACAACTGGTGCTACTGGTCCTAAAGGGGCAACTGGGGCAACCGGTCCTAAAGGGGCAACTGGTGCTACCGGTCCTAAAGGGACAACTGGTCCTCAAGGTCCAACTGGTCCTCAAGGGGCAACCGGTGCAACTGGTCCATCTAATATGTCTCATAAACATACCTATAATAATGTCAAAAATGCAGTAGGAACACTTTTTATGCATCATAACAATGATTCCTCAAGGTGGACCGGCACCGCCTTTTTAATGAAATTTAATAATAAAATCTATGGTATTACGGTTGCTCATAATGTAATGGCTGGAAATAGAAATACTTTTGCCCACAAAATTCATATGACGGTTTCTAACTTTAATAATACAGGTAAAACCATGTTATGTAAATGTAAAGTAGTTGGTGTATGTGCTTATGCCGATATTGCCGTTTTTGAGTTTGAAACAAATGAACCTAGTGTGTATTCTCATACCACTATCTCCTTTGCTACAGATGAAGTAGCGATAGGAGATGTCTGTTTATTAATTGGAAATCCGTTGGGATTAGATGAAACCTCCATAGCTCCTGGATTTATCAGAGATGATAAATATATCATATCAAATATGATCGAATCGGTAGGAATAACATCCCCTACTTATAGAGGTAATTCTGGTAGCCCTATGCTAAATCCAAACGGAGAATTAATCGCTATTTTAAGTGCTGGTATAGGAGATTTTGAAGGATTTGCTTGGGGCGCGAGCATGCAAGTGATACAAGAATGTATAACCAGAATTATACTAAACAATGATAATTATGTATGTGGAACCTTAAAAGTGTCTACAACCTATATGACCGCTCCCGCTGCCCTCCTGTTAGGAGTAGAGACACTTGATGGATTGCTTGTGATGGGTTCATATGGTAATTTACAGGATGGAGATATACTGTTAACATTTGATGGAAAACTTCTAGGACATGATAAAGACACGCTATCCATGTCGGTATTTTTCAAGAAAGGTCAAACCCTACGTGCTAAAATTCTGCGAAATAAACTAGAGATATGGATAGACGTTTATGTAGAGGAATTATCTCTCCTAGAAGATATACCATTGGGTACATACAATCATAAAATTAAACGACATATGATTGAATGAGCTTAAATCTAAAATATATTAAAGGTAAATAATAAAATAATATTATATAATATGGAATGCACATCTATTGACCCACATAGAACGAAGTATACCGATGCAGAACTCCTCGCAGCAGAAGTCCTTTTAAATCTCGGTAATAACCGATTAGATCAATTCATACAACAAAATGGGTTTGAATTGGTCACCAAGAAAAATAAAGATTATAGAGATGTCATTGCAACATATGATACTATAGACGTTTTAGTCCGGGAAGATAAAAATGCCCGACCACAATCCATCACCAAAAATTCGGTGACACTTGTAGAGGATGAAAACTCTACGCGATACGTTGATTGATTTACATAATTTTGCTGCGACGGCAATTATGTGTTTTGATGGGAAGATTTAACGCGTTTTGAGGCTTCGTTTTTTTATCCGCAGTTTAGATTTTAGGGAATGACGTTTTTTGTTGGTTTTTTGGGTTTGTGTTTTAGATCGTTTTTTATGCGATTTACACCGGCGTTTATAGTGAGGTTTTCTTCGGTTAGATCGTTGCTTGCGGTGTCTTTTCTTTGTTTTTGCACCCCAAACTCCATGTCCCCCCCTGTCAGCAGAATTCCTCTTCTTCCCTATAATCTGTTTGGACGAGTCCGCGGCGATCAGGGCCGCCTTCTTATTCATGAGGCCGTATTTCTTTGCTGGTTTCCTGATATTTATTAATGCTGCTGCTGCTGCTGCTGCAGCTGCTTGCTCCGGTGATGCTGCTGCTGCTGCTGCAGCTGCTTGCTCCGGTGATGCTGCTGCTGCAGCTGCAGCTTGCTCGTCCATAAACTTAACGAGGTGGGGGGCCGCATGTATATTTTCCGTAATGCTCATCAGTTGGGC
>Ga0233412_10001293_pt1 | contig 13266 bp, 15 predicted proteins | sample Na_anoxic_4_MG_FD_180667 | JGI IMG/M metagenome (GOLD analysis project Ga0233412, IMG submission 180667) | Seawater microbial communities from Saanich Inlet, British Columbia, Canada - Na_anoxic_4_MG | ecosystem: Environmental > Aquatic > Marine > Inlet | place: Canada: British Columbia... | reverse complement strand
TTCTCTACCATGTAATATACATAATATGGCGCAAAAACTATCCGCAACAGCTAAGACGGCTAAAGCTGTAAGAGACAAAAAGGTTGCTATGACAGGCGATCGCAAAGATAAGAAGGCCGAGAACCAAAGGTTGCGAAGAGCAAAGCTAGAAGGACTTACAAAGAAGTACAGCGCTAGTTATGCTCGGAGGTGGCTAAAGCTGCACGACTACGACCACAAGTGTCGGTGTTGGAAGTCGATTAAAGCCAATCGAGGTAACGACGGAAAGGGAACTAAAAAAGAAGGTAAAAAATGAAAATGAATATCGGTTCTAAAGAAATTAATTCTGAAGGGTCATTTAAAAATAATGATCTGTACAGAATGCGTGTTGCTAAACGTAGACAGAAACAGGGTTACAATGTTTACGATACAGAAACCAAACACTGGTCATCTGTCGATCCCAAAACAAATAAATTCTTAAAATCAAGCAAGCACTCTACATTACATAAAGAATTAGATTGGTACAACTCGGATGATGGGAAGGACTTTAAAAAGGGTTACAAACTAGTAACTAAAAATATATTAGGAAAAGAACGTAATTATTATAAATATAAGAAACGCAAGAAATAATAAACACTAATGGAAGCAGAAACTATCATTTCTTTGATAGTTGGTTTAGTTGGTGCTTTAGGTCTTAAAGAAGGTTGGAATATCTGGAAAAAAAAAATAGACAACTCTACTCAAATTAAATCTGAAATACGGGAAGATAACAAACAACGAATTAAAGAGCTAGAGGACCAGGTAAACGAACTTCGTAAAAGAATAGAAGAGCTATTAATAGAGAAAGCGGGCACGAAGGCTAACGTCGCTCGGCTTGAAGAAAGAATTTTACTCACAGCAAAAAATAGAGTAAAAAGCCATGCAAAAGATAAGTGACGGTGTATTATCTTTGCTGTAATTAAACCAAGACATCGAAACCTAAAACCAAGTACTATGACAACTTATTATTGGACAAGATCCTGGTCTAATCAAACAAACCCGGATAAAGTAGAACCCCATACCCTTGAGCTGTGGGAGAGATTAACAGAAAAAAATAATTGGCGTATTGTTCGACTCGCAAATGGTTACTTCCAGACAGAGTTTCAAAACGCTAATGAGCGCTTCGGCCCCGTAGATGAATGGAGGCCTGTCACACGCCGTGAGACGCTAGAGGGAGCTGAAGTCGCCATTGATGGTAGCATCGAACATTATGAGAAAAAACTTGAGTTCGCTAAAGGACCAAAAGTGGTTAAGACCTTCGAATAATGTATACATAATGAGGGTGGGGAAACCTGCCTTCATTTTTTTTATTTAAAACAATTTAATTTAATATAATGAACTATAATCATCCAAGCGAGATTGTCAAAGATTTAACCTTTGGCGAAGACGCTAGAAATAAAATACTGTCCGGCGTAGATAAGCTCTATAAAGCAGTTAAGTCAACGTTGGGAGCGTCGGGTAAAACAGTTATCTATGAAGATGCACTTGGGCAGCCTGTTATAACTAAAGACGGTGTAACTGTAGCACAAAGTGTTGTACTATTAGACCCAGTGGAAAGTATGGGGGCTACACTAATTAAGCAGGCCGCGCAAAATACGGTACGAGAAGCTGGGGACGGTACAACAACATCAACTGTCCTCGCACATGCGCTTTTATCAGAGGTTTATAAATACTCCGGCGATAGCGACGTTAGGTCGATAAAGCGTGGGATTGACACCGCATTTCATAATGTGGTTAAGTACCTTGACAAAATTAAGATTGATGTAAATGAAAAGCTACTTGAGCACGTAGCAAAGATTAGTACAAACAATGATCAAGAGCTAGGCTCAATCATCGGGGAGGCTTTTAATAAAGTAGGTAAGCAGGGTGTTGTTTTACTTGAAGATTCTGGTACAAACGAAACTTATATAGATGTTATTGATGGGGCCCAAATTGAGTGCGGTTTAACGTCACAACATCTAATTACAGATAAAGAGTCTGGTAAGGCTGTCTTAGAAACCCCTTGCATACTTATTATGGGCTCACCCGTACCTAACGTGAGAAAAATACAGAGCGTATTAGAGCATGTTGTTAAGCAGGGCAGGCCATTATTGATTGTTGGTACAGTAGAGCAACAACCCACAGCTGCTTTACTTTCTAATAAAGTTAAAGGAAACATTAAAGTAAATATTATTGATGCCCCGGGTTTTGGCAGCACAAGACCTGACACACTAGAAGACCTAGCTATCATGACGGGCGCCAGGGTTATTAACGAAGAGCTGGGCGATGATATTGACTTTATTAGTCCGGAAGATTTAGGGGAAGCACAAAAAGTTATTACGGATGACCGCAAGACTATTATAACGCTTAACCCTATCACGGAGAAACTAACAGAGCGCATCGAGCACGTGCAAAACCTAATCGATAATGAAAAAGATAACCCGTTTATCAAAAAGAGACTTGAAGAGCGCATGGCTTTACTCACTGGTAACGTCGCTGTGGTTTATGTTGGTGCTGATTCGCAAGTCGAACTTAAAGAAAAGCGCGATCGTGTGGAAGACGCTATATATGCTACAAAGGCTGCGCTACAGGAGGGTATTGTACCAGGTGGGGGTATTGCCTTACTAAACGCTGCCCATAGAATAAAGCATAAAACCGATGGTGAAAAGCTATTACTAAATGCAATATGCAAGCCGTGGGAAGTCATATTAGATAACGCCGGATTTAGTACAGAACATATGGATGCAAGAGCCGGGTGGGGGTTAGACGTGTCAACGGGCAAAAATGTGAACATGTTAAAAGCCGGAATTATAGATCCAGTATTGGTGACAAAAACAGCACTTAAAAATGCTATTTCTGTAACTAAAACTATAATTTCATCAGATTGTGTAATATCTAATATAAGAGTAGAAAATGCAAGCAATTAATTTTTATTTAATCGTAGAAAAAATTAAGTCAGCCCCATCAGTAGTTGGTGGGCTTGAATTAACGGAATCACAAAACAAGGACATTAGGTACTTAAAGGGTAAGGTAATTAGCGTTGGATCCCAGGTTATTGGTATTTGCGAAGACGATACGGTTTGGTACGACAAGCACGCCGGCAATGGCATAGAGATGGACAACAAGCTTTATAAAGTAATAAAAAACACTGACGTAGTTATTGTAGAATGAGAATTACTTGGTCTGATCTAAAAGACGCGGGTATCCTTAAATACTACAGAGTAGTCCGTAAATGGGCGAGAAGAACCTACGATCTGAAAGAAGCTGATATTGAGCTACTTATATATTTAGACTCTTTAAATTATTTCACTCGCAAGGAATTTATGCAGGGCGAATACATTTATTCTTGGGATAAACATCGCTGGGAAAGATTAAGAAGAGAGGGGTGGATAAATGTATGGAGAGAGCGTAATAGAAGAGATGCTAAGTATGCGGTTTATACCTCATCATTTAAGTGTAAACAAATGATCGCTCGTATATATAAAATATTAGCCGGTGAAGAAGATTTACCAACTTCTGAAAGAAACACATTTTATAAAAACAAATCATATACTGATAAGGTATTTAATAAAGCCATTGATGATATGATTAAAGATTCGGATAGATAATGCCAAAAATTAATACATACGCCGTAGATGGAACTGTTACTAATAATGATAAAGTTATTGGGACAGATACCGCTAGTGGCGAAACTAAAAATTATTTAGTAAGCGACATTGTTGCTTTAGCTAGTGGGGGTGGTGGTGGCGTAACAGCCTTTACATCTACCGCTGGTACATTTGTAAATGTAACCACAAACGCCGCTGCAACAGGTTCAGTTAGCGTTGGAACTGTAGACTTATCTGCAACAGGAACAGCGGGTGCAACAACCTTTCTTCGTGGCGACAATACTTGGTCTACCATAGGCGGTGGGGACGTAGTTGGCCCTGCATCTTCAGTAGATTTGTCAATACCAGTATTTGATGGAACAACTGGTAAACTATTAAAAGATGCAACGGGCGTAACAATAGACGTTAGTGGTAATGTAACAAGCGGCGGCGATGTAGAGGGTGCTACTATTACTAAAACGGGTGGTACATCAAGTCAGTTTTTAAAAGCAGATGGCACCGTTGATTCAGGTACATATCTATTAAACGTGGTAGAAGACACAACACCACAACTAGGTGGTAACTTAGACGCTAACACAAATAATGTTACGGGGGCTGGAAAATTCCAAGGGGATCAATTCCAATCAATATTAAACACATTAGCCGCAAGCGCTGCTGTAACTTTTAATACATTGAATGGCGTATATGCAGAACTTACTATTGCTCAAAACTGTACATTAGATGTAAGAAATCTAGGTGTTGGAACCCCCGCAATTCTCAAAGTAACGCAAGATGCGTCCACGCCGTATACTATCTCATCTTATACTGTAGAGGGAGGCCCCACAGTAGTTAAATGGCCAAGCGGCACTGTACCAACTATCACAGCTACACCCCTAAGTGCAGTCGATATAATTACGTTTATATCTGATGGAACAAATATTTACGGTTCAATAGTACAAGATTTCTCATAATATGTATTTTGCAACAATAGGATTTTTAACCCCACCATCTGGATCAGGTTATGACTCAGGTGCGGAGGCTTACTTCACCGCCGCTAGTATTACTGATACGACCGAAAAAGATGCTGTTAACCAACTAGTGCTTGACCTCAAGGGAACAGGCAGTACAACGAATAACACAGATGTTTGGAGTGATATGTTAGCCACATATCCCGTAAGCCCAACCTCACTTGCAGCAGCAGCGTTTAACCTTAAAGACCCAACAAGCTACGAAATTACTTGGTACAACAGCCCCATTCATTCTGACAACGGGGTTGCAGGAAATGGAAGTAGTATGTACGGGGATACAGGGTTTGATGCCTCTACGGAATTTACCTCTGGTATTGACTTAGGTATCACATACTCAGGAGATTATAATGCAGGGGATACACCACTAGGGTTGATAAGTGGGGGAGAGCGACTATTTATTCTAACCACTGGCGGGGAAAGGAGATATTTTGGTAATACGGGATCAGGGGAAATAACCATAATAAACACTGATAGAGGGGTGTATACAGGGGTAAGTAGGGCCGCTGATGATAGGGAGTTCTATAGAAATGGAACATCGGGAGGCACTGCGAGCACAAGCAACGCTATTACATTACCCTCTTTAGATATATTTGTGTTAGCTAGGAATAACGCAGGCTCTCCTGACATGTACCTTAATGGTGAGTGCGACTTCTGGGCATTACACAACGCTCTAAGTGATAACCAAGCGGTAGACCTTTACGATGCAGTTTTAAAATACAATCAAACAGTATTAGTAGGAGCACTCGACGCAGATGCTAAGACATATATTGACGATGCGGGGATCACAAATAGAATTGAAATAGCAGCAATCAACCAACTAGTTCTTGATCTTAAAGGAACAGGCAGCACTACAAATAACAACAACATTTGGACAGGCATGAACGCCATCTATCCAGTTTCTCCTACTTCACTTGCAGCAGCGGCCTTTAATCTCAAAGACCCAACATCTTTTGAGATCACATGGTATAACTCTCCAACACACGCTACGACAGGTATTACAGGGGACGGAAGCACTATGTATGGGGATACAGGGTATAATCCTAATTCAGAAGGAGATGATGTAAATGACTTCGGGCTAACAATATCGGCAGAGGATAAAACAGGGGGGTACGCAATAGGCTCAAGTAGCGGCACAAATAGAACAGGCTTCCGATATAACGGCACAGCAAAAATCTCATATTTGGGGGTTATATCCAGCTTCTTACAGGTAACAAACAATGCAGAGTTTGTTAATACAATCGTAAGAAGGTCATCAACAGACCAAGAGATGTATGTGGAGGGATCATCCATTGGGTCAAATTCAACACTGAACACAGGGGCCGCACCCACACAACCTATATATGTAATGTGTTATAACTCTGGTGGTACACCTGCTGGTTATTATAGTGGGGAGTGGAGCTTTGTCGCAATTCACGCAGGACTTACAGATGGAGAGGCACAAGACCTTGCAGACGCAATTTCAACTTACAACGCAAACGTAATCTCAGGCGGGCGATAACTTAGTATATTTACAGGGTAAATAATTTAATAATATGAAATCTTATAAAAAAATGAAAACTAATAAAATTAAAGACGAAGAGCTTATTGCATTGCAATCTAAATTAAGTGAAATGAATGACGTTAAGCGCCGCGTTGGCGATATTGAAATACAAAAACACGGGCTGCAACATCATTTTGTTGCTTTGGAAAGAGAGTTTCAGACACTTCAGGATGATCTTAGAGAAGAGTACGGCGATGTAAGTATTAACATCAATGATGGATCAATTAAAGAGGTGGAAAATGAAATTAATACGTAAAATTAGTATAGGTAAAGGGTATAAAGATAATGCCATGCACTACGCGGTGGGCCAGGAGGTTTATGGGGGGCATATTATTTGTGACATTGTAGAAGAGCACGATAAATACTGTGTTTTTATAAAAGAAGGTGACGATATAAAACCCTGGAAAGATTTTAATAAAAACATGGGTATCGCTGTAGAATATAATTTAGAATATTAATGCACTCAATATTTGATTATATTGTTTCACCAGTAAAGTCTCGGTATAACAACGAGATTAAAGTTGGTGATAAAGAGCTAATAGTAAATACAGAAATATTTAATCATCAGTTTGTAAATAGAGAAGCTAGGGTTCTTTCAACGCCAATAGTTGCTTCAACTCCTGTAAGTCCAGGGGATAAAGTGCTAATACACCATAATGTATTTAGACGTTGGCACGATGTAAAAGGAATAGAAAAAAATAGCGCTAGCTATATATCTGATGATAAATATTCTTGTACGCCGGATCAGGTTTATGCTTATAAACCATTTACTAATGGTGATAATCCTGAACCGTGGCAGGCGCTCCCTGGTTACTGCTTTGTTAAACCAATAAAAAACAAGGACCAGTTTTCTACATCAAATGAAAACGAACTAATTGGTTTTTTATTATATGATAACAAGCAGCTAAATAAGTTTGGCGTTAAAGCTGGCGACTTAGTTGGTATTGGTAAGTTCAGCCAGTTTGAGTTTGTTATTGATGGCCAAAGAGTATACAGGGCAAAGACTAATGATATTTCAGTTAAATATGAATACACGGGAGACCAGGAAGAATATAATCCAAGCTGGGCAAATAGCAGTTCAAGAGTTGATTAAAGTTGCACAAGAAGCTATTGTAGATACAGACGAAGATATTTCTGCAGATAGACTTAAAAACGCAGCAGCAACTAAAAAGCTAGCCATATTCGACGCGTTTGAAATACTTCAACGCATTGAGGAAGAGGATGCTAATCTTGATGGCGGGCAAAAAGAAGAGGCAAAAGAAGATAAGACATTTAAAGGGTTTGCCGAAAAGAGATCTAAAAAGTAATGTACGAGCAGACCTTATATAGAATCATTGAGCCGGTCAACCAAAATAAGTTGCATAGATATAACAAAGCAAAGCGTTGGAAGTATGGTTACAACGAAGAAGAAGATATAGTTGTTATAAGTAACACTGGGCAGATAGGTGATATATATGAAATACAGAACCTTAAGGTAGCGTTACCTAAAAAGCCTAGCAAAGTGCACGCCAGATCTAATAAAAAAGAAGAGCAGTACTGGGATAGGTTATATAAGCCGAAAGAGTTTGATAAAATTAAAACCATATTTGACTGGAAGGACTACCCGCAGGAGTTTAAAAGCAAATTTGTAGATTACATTGATCAAGAATTTGAAAAACGGGAAAGCGGGTTTTGGTTTAAAAATAATGGTGTAGACACCTATATAACGGGTTCTCACTATATGTACTTGCAATGGGCTAAGATTGACGTGGGAGAAGCGGAGTTTAGAGAATCCAACAGATTATTCTATATATTCTGGGAGGCATGCAAAGCTGATAAAAGGTCTTATGGCATGTGCTATTTAAAGAACAGGCGTTCCGGATTTTCTTTTATGTCTGCTTCGGAAACAGTTAACATGGCAACCATATCAAGTGATAAAAGATTCGGAATACTTTCTAAAACAGGACCAGATGCCAAAAAACTCTTTACCGACAAAGTTGTACCTATGTCGACCAATTATCCTTTCTTCTTCAAACCCATACAGGATGGTATGGATCGACCAAAAACTGAACTTTCGTATAGAGTACCTGCATCTAAATTAACCAGAAGGAAGATAGAGGCAAAAGCTGAAGACGAAGAGCTAGAAGGTCTTGACACAACAATAGACTGGAAAAATACAGCAGACAACTCGTACGATGGGGAAAAGCTTGCATTGTTAGTTCACGATGAATCTGGCAAATGGGAAAGACCTGAAAATATTTTAAATAATTGGAGAGTAACAAAAACTTGTTTAAGGCTTGGCAGTAGAGTAGTCGGTAAGTGCATGATGGGAAGTACATCAAACTCATTGGATAAAGGAGGTGAAAACTTTAGAAAACTTTACAATGATTCAGATGTAACAAAGCGGAACGCTAACGGTCAAACCAAGTCTGGCTTATATAGTTTCTTTATTCCAATGGAATGGAATTATGAAGGTTTTATGGATAAGTATGGCATACCGGTTTTTGAAACACCAGATGAGCCAATAATGTCAAATTACGGCGACCGTATTACGATGGGCATAATTGATTATTGGAATAATGAAGCAGATGCGCTTAAGGACGACCAGGACGCGCTAAATGAATTTTATCGACAGTTTCCCCGCACGGAGGACCATGCGTTCAGAGATGAGGCTAAAAACAGTTTATTTAATTTAAGTAAAATCTATTCTCAAATTGATTTTAATGGGGAGCCCTATAAATCAACTTTAATAACAAAGGGTAGGTTCCAATGGCGGGATGGTGTAAAAGATACTGTTGTAGAATTCATGCCAGATCAAAATGGAAGATTTAACGTTACTTGGATTCCAGGTAGAAATTTACAAAATAATGTAATTATTAAGAATGGGATTAAATATCCAGGTAATGAGCACATGGGATGCTTTGGATGTGACCCGTACGATATATCAGGAACTGTCGATAAAAAAGGATCAAAAGGTTCATTGCACGGCAAAACAAAATTTTCAATGGAAGATGTTCCCCCGGAGCACTTTTTTTTAGAGTACATAGCTAGACCACAAACCGCAGAGATATTTTTTGAAGACGTATTAATGGCGTTAGTGTTTTACGGAATGCCGATACTAGCAGAAAATAATAAACCAAGACTTTTATACTACTTAAAACGAAGGGGTTATAGAGGTTTCTCAATGACAAGGCCAGACAAAGTTTGGAATAAACTTTCAGTAGCCGAAAAAGAAATTGGCGGTATACCAAACTCTAGTGAAGATATTAAGCAAGCCCACGCTGCCGCTATTGAATCTTATATAGATCAGTATGTAGGAGAAAAGCAAACAACTATGGGTGATATGTATTTCAACAAAACACTTAATGAGTGGGCCAGGTTTGATATAAACAAAAGAACTTTGTTTGATGCTACAATTAGCTCTGGCTTAGCAATAATGGGTTGTAACAGAAATATGTACAAGCCAGTACAAGATAAAAAAAATATACCTATTAATATAGGTTTAAAAAGATACAACAACACAGGTTATAGTTCAAAAATAATAGAATAATGAAGCAAACCCAACCAAAAGGCATATTTCCAAGTCACACAGTTCCCGACGCAGAGAAGTCTAGCTATAATTACGGATTGCAAGTTGCAAGAGCGATAGAATCGGAATGGTTTAGAAAAGATAATGGCGCCACCAAACACTACGCGTCGAAAGACAATTTTCATAGGCTAAGACTATATGCTAGAGGCGAGCAATCTATACAAAAATATAAAGATGAGTTATCTATAAACGGAGATTTATCTTACTTAAACCTAGATTGGACGCCAGTGCCGATTATACCTAAGTTTGTTGATATTGTAGTTAATGGTATACAAGAAAGAACTTATAGTATTTCTGCTTTTAGCCAAGATGAAGAATCTACTAAAAGAAGAACGGACTATATAAATAATGTCATGCGGGACATGAACAACCGGCAGCTGTTAAGTGAGATTAACACAACCACGGGGTTCAACATGTTTAAGACAGACCCGGACAAGCTTCCTGAAACAACGGAAGAGCTTTCTGTCCATATGCAGCTTGACTACAAGCCCTCTATTGAAATTGCAGAAGAAGAGGCAATTAACAATGTTTTCGAAATAAACAAGTACCACCTCGTCAAGAAAAGACTTGACTATGACATCGCCACTATTGGCATGGCGTGTGTCAAAAGCACATTTAATACAGCCGAAGGCATCAAGATAGAGTATGTTGATCCAGCTGATATTGTTTATTCGTCAACAGATTCACCATATTTTGAGGACTTGTATTACGTCGGTGAAGTCCGCAGAATATCTGTTGTGGAGCTTAAAAAGTTCTTTCCTCAATTAACAAATGAACAAGTAAAAGAAATAGAAGATCTACACTATTCAAACTCAGTGTATAGATCATATTCGTCTAAGGGTAGGGATGAAGACAACTTTGTTGAAGTTTTGTTTTTTGAATATAAAACTTATAGAAACCAAACGTACAAGATTAAAAATACCGCTAGTGGCGCTCAAAAGGCTATTGAAAAAACAGATGAGTTTGACCCGCCAAAAGATCAAAGGGCAATGTTTGAAAAAGTACAGCGGTCTATAGAGGTACTTTATGAAGGAGCGAAGATTATTGGTTACGATAAATTACTTAAGTGGAAGTATTCAGAAAATATGACCAGGCCAAAGTCGGACATTACCCGTGTAAACATGAGCTATGCCATGGTAGCACCTAGGGTTTATAGGGGTGTTCCTGAGTCTCTTGTTTCTCGCATGACAAGCTTTGCTGATATGATTCAGATTACACATTTAAAGCTACAGCAAGTATCATCTCGTGTTGTGCCAGACGGTATCTACATGGACGCTGACGGTTTAGCCGAAATAGATCTGGGCAATGGGACTAATTACAGCCCGCAGGAAGCGTTGAACATGTACTTCCAAACCGGTAGCGTTATTGGTAGGTCCATGACAGCAGACGGAGACATGAACCCAGGTCGTGTTCCAATACAAGAGCTTCGTACTGGTTCTGGTGGCAGTAAAATACAAAGCCTTATTGGTTTGTATAATTATTACTTACAGATGCTTCGAGATGTAACCGGTCTTAATGAGGCAAGAGACGGTAGTACACCAGACAAAAATGCTTTAGTTGGTTTACAAAAAATAGCGGCCGCAAACTCAAACACAGCAACAAGGCACATACTTCAAGGAAGTTTATACCTTACGTCAAAAATGGCAGAAGTTGTTTGCTTAAGATTATCCGACGCTTTAGAGTATGCTAATACTAGAAACTCTTTTATTAATTCTTTAGGTAAGTTTAATGTAGCCACGCTAGATGAAGTAAAAAACTTGCACTTACACGATTTTGGTATTTACATCAACTTAGCACCAGATGAGGAAGATAAGCAAAAGCTAGAAAATAATATTCAAGTAGCCTTACAGCGGGATCAAATATCGTTAGAAGATGTTATTGATATTAGAGACATTAACAATATAAAGCTAGCTAATCAATTGTTAAAGCTTAGGAAACGCAAAAAGCAAGACGCTGATAGACGTATGCAAATGGAAAACATACAGGCCCAATCAGCATCAAATGCCCAAGCCGCTGAAGCCGCTGCCACAAGTGCTGTTCAGAAAGAGCAGGCTATTGCCAGCACTAAGGGTCAGCTAATAACTCTTGAGAATCAAGGTGATATTGCTAAAATGGAACGCGGAGCTGAATTGAAAAAAGATATTATGTCTTATCAATTTGAACTTGATAAACAACTTAAACAGTTGGAATTACAAGTAATTAGTAATAAAGAGGGATTTAAAGAGGATCGAAAAGACAAGCGAACAAAAATCCAAGCCAGTCAACAAAGTGAGTTGATTGATCAAAGGAAAAACAATAAGCCCCCAAAAGATTTTGAAGCAAGCAATGACTTGCTAAGTGGTTTTAATATTTAATTATATATTTTTTTATTATGTCTGAAGAAACAGAAAACGTAGAACAATCTACTGAGGAGCAGAGCGTTGCACCCCGCGTAGAAACAGCAGAAGATGGCACTATTAAAGTAAATCTTACTGCTTTTGAAGATCCGGCTCCTTCTCAAGAAGTTGAGCCAGAAGAAAAACAAGAAGAGGTTATCAACGAAGTTGAAGAAACGTCGGAAGTGCCTGTACTTGAGGAAGTTGTTGAACAAGAAGTAGAGCAAGTGGCCACAGAAGTTGGGCAAGAAGTTGAAGCTACACAAGAACAAGTTGAACAAATAAATGAAGAGCTAGATAGCAATCCAGGGCTAGACTTGCCAGAAAACGTTGAAGACTTGGTAAAGTTTATGAACGAAACTGGTGGATCGCTTGAGGATTATGTAAGGTTAAATGCTGATTATTCAAGCATTGATGATAAAGCCTTACTTAAAGAATATTACAAATCAAAAAAGAAGAATCTCACAGATGAGGAGATTAGCTTTTTGATTGAAGATAAATTTGCTTTTGACGAAGAACTCGATGAAGAGAACGATGTTAAAAGAAAAAAACTTGCTTTCAAAGAAGAAGTTGGAGACGCAAGAGATTTTTTAGATGGTCTGAAAGACGAATACTACAAAGAGGTCAAGTTGGGCTCTAAGTTACTTCCAGAGCAAAAAGAAGCTGTTGAGTTTTTTAACCGATACAATGAGCAACAAAAGGAAACCGATAAATTAGTTTCCTCGCAAAAGGAGCGTTTTGAACAAGAAACGAATAAAGTTTTCAGCGATGAATTCAAAGGTTTTGAATTTAATGTCGGAGAAAAGAAATACCGTTACAATGTTAAAGACGTTGGCGCTGTTAGAGAACAACAGTCCGATTTGTTGAACGTTTTTGGTAAGTATATCGAAAACAACATGTTAACAAATGGACGCGACTATCATAAGTCATTGTTTGCTGCGGCTAATCCGGATGCAATTGCGAATCATTTCTACGAACAAGGTCGAGCCGACGCTATAAAAGGCGTAACTGCCGAAGCTAAAAACATAAACATGGATGCGCGTAAAACCGCTAATGAATACGTAGACGCCGGGGGAGTTAAGGTTAGAGCTGTTAGTGGTGATTCAAGTTCTAAATTAAAAATGAAAATAAAACGCTAAAATTAATAAAAAATGGCTTTAAATTTTGCACT
>Ga0233412_10001292_pt1 | contig 13268 bp, 13 predicted proteins | sample Na_anoxic_4_MG_FD_180667 | JGI IMG/M metagenome (GOLD analysis project Ga0233412, IMG submission 180667) | Seawater microbial communities from Saanich Inlet, British Columbia, Canada - Na_anoxic_4_MG | ecosystem: Environmental > Aquatic > Marine > Inlet | place: Canada: British Columbia... | reverse complement strand
ATACAATCCTTATTAATTTCATCTACTATTTCCACTTCAATATTTTCGGGGATATTCTCTCTATCAATATATTCTACTACATCATTTACTATATGTAATTTTAATTTGAAATCTTTATTATCTATAATACATTTTCCAGTCCATCTTTCGAGTGGTAAAATTTCATTTAATGAACTGATTCTTCCTTTTACACCTTGATATTTCTTTTCTCTCTTACCAGGTTTTCCAGATGGACATTTCATACGCCATTCGCAAGATAACGCATTTATATGATCGGGAAATCCTGATAGCATGGCGCATATTTCCCACGCTCCGCCTTTTCCATGCGTAGCCTTTGCACCCCCCTTAATTTCCTCATTATGCTGTCTTAATCTTCTTACTGGATTATTCGTTGAACCATTATAAGTATTATGTTTGAATTGTTCTAATTTATTTCTTAAAATATAACAATACCACATTTATTATTATATTTTTATTTTATTTTCTCTCTTCTAACACAAATCACCTATTTTCATCCAAATATTACTATTTAATAATCCAGTAATTGATGTTCTCTATGTGAAAATTCACAATGTCCAAAATAATTATCATTGTATAATGGTATTATATCAATAAAATAAATTACAATTTCGTTATTACAAATAGCAACAATATGTCCAATATATAATACATTAATTGCCATATTGAAAAATATATGAACTATCGCATGTGAATATACCGAATACCAATATTCTTTTTTATAGAAATAATCCCAACTAATAAAATAGCAAATTATTCCTAATGATGTGAATGTATAAAATAATATACTATTTTCAGAACCATATGCTCTCACACAATGATATAAAATCATAAAATTCGCAATAATCATATCTGTATTTCTTTTCCAGTTATATTCAGGTTTAGACCAATATAGGAGAGATGTGAATTGAACCATAATTGCTAATAAAGACATATCATAATACCCATGATAAAAACTATTGAATATTGATAATAAAAACATCAATGATATTTTACATATAAAATAATATTGTTCTGGTTCGGGTAATAAAATACATGTATTTGTATGTAATTGTAACGACGTATTATCAGTTTCCATTAATCTTGTTAATTATTATAAACCATTATTTTTATATTTATTTTTATAATAATCATTCCGGCAACATATAACTCTCTTTTTCTCTCTTCAAAACTCTTTTATAGACCTAAAAGTTTGGCTAACATAGATTTTCTCTTTTGAGGTTTTGATTGACGATGACCTCTTCGGTGATATTTTTTATCTCCTTTATGAGTAACAAAATCTTTTCTTCCTTTTCTAGTCTTTGAAGCAGAGCCTTTTTTATAATGTTTCTTTGATTTTCTAGCTCTTCTAGTTTTTCTTCTCTTTCCACCAACCATCTCATCTCCCTTAGGATTATATTTACTTGTTTTAACAGTAACAGGAACAGGAGAAACGGTAACAGGACTGCGACTTCTACCTTCTTCCATTAAATGTTGTTCAGTTTTATGAGGTCCAAATCCGTCTTCAACGTGGAATGTTTTATCAACATCATCACCACCCTTTCTAGAACGAGAACGACCCTTTCCTTTTGAACGATTTACTCTTTTAGTATAACCCATACTTATATATATTACCTAAATACTAAAAATATATAAATTATGTTATGTTCCTATTTTTACGAGTTTTTTTCTTGTTCTTTTCTATTTTTTTGTTCTTTTCTTGTTTTTTCTATTTTTACGAGTTCCTTTCATATTTTTTTCTCCAACAACATATACTCTATTTTTTCTCTTTTTAGTTAAAGTTATTTTTTTTCCTCTTCCTCCACCACCTAAATCCGGATTTTTCATATTCCAAAATATCCTATACATTGTATCTCCATTAACGTTACTACCAAGATCAACGTTAATGTCCTTTAAAAGGTGTTCTATATCAAGATACTTAATATTTGATTCTTTGTTAAAATTCTCCATTAAAAGATATAATATATCCATCCCATTACTATTTTCAGCTATATTACACTCTAATTCTACATAATGTCCAGGATTAATATTCATAAAATATATTTGTGGAAATTCGGTATTATTATCTCCTATACCTAGATCATCTATCTTATCACCACCCAAATGACTACTATATCGTCCAAACGACCCATTCTCTTGTCTAAATAACAAATAATTATAATTACGATTCTGCTGATTAAAGCATTCTCTATATTTACAAAAATATATTCGATTTACTTTACTCGGAAAATCATAAAACCCAAATTTGTAAAAAAACCGTAAAATATTTAACCTTATCAGTATATTATCATTTTGTTCTTCGTCACTCATTTGTAGAGGATATCTGTCACCCCTATCTCTTATTAATGTTATGTTTTCAATCATTGTTAATAAAGGTCTCTTGTATTCTGCTCCAGTTTCATCTGTTTCATCTTTTTCTAATGTCCTCTGTAATTTATCTATTAATTCATTCCATTTTGTTGTTTGTTCTTCTTGTTTATGTCTCTCTACTTCATGTCTCTCTGCTTCCTGTTGTAATAAATTGTTTTCTGCTACCGCTAATTGCCGTTGTTTTTCAAATGAATCCATCATAACAAACCCTCCTAGAGGGTTATAATTAACAATATTTTGTTCATTTTTTACCATATTCTGATGTGCTTCAAACCATCCAGATTGGATTAATTCGTCTCTTAACCAAGCATTTGCCCTTAAAATCTGATTTATTTGACGGATCGCCCTATTGTAATAAAAAGGGGGAATATCTTCACCCTCGTTGTCATTTATCGACTCGTTGTCATTTAACGACCCAAACAATATATAAAAATCAGCACGCGTTTGATTTATTTCTATCTGCTCATTTCTTTGCATTGCTTCTCTTTGCATTCTTTCTGCTGCTCTTCCATATCTTTCGACTGGTCTTTCTGCTGCTTCTCTTTCTGCTGCTTCTCTTTCTGCTGCTGCTCTTTCTGCTGCTTCTCTTTCTGCTGCTTCTCTTTCTGCTGCTTCTTGTTGTTGAAAGTCAAATAATTGTTGGAGAATTTCTACATCTAGTTCCTCTTCATCTAATCCATCATTATTAACTATATCATCTTGTTCATTATTAACTATATTGTCTTGTTCCAGATTTTCTTGTAGTATAGGATTTTCTCTGTTTTCAGGTTGTTGATTATTATTCCCTTCATTATGAACCATATCTAGAGCTCTTGCTACTAGAAAATCTTCTAAAGGTATTTCTAATATAGCTGCCATTTCCTCATCACTTATATTATCATTAACAGGAATAGGAATAGGATTATTATTTCCATTATCCCGAAGATGATTCTGGAGATTATCCTGAACAATTGGAGGAACATTGGGAACATTTCTCAATTGATCTTCAACTACTTTTCTGCCCTGCTCCTCAATCTTTAATCGATCTGCTTCATCTTCTTGAGAAATATCAACAATTACATTATTATTAACTCCTTGCTTATGTTCAATCTCCTGACTAATTTCTATAAGTTTCCGTCTAATTTCAAGTATTGTATTATTTGGATTTCCGACAAGCATTGTTTCTATTAACGTCTTTTGTTCATCTAAGGATTTATCTCTGAAACCCGTCATTAACGGATCATTAGGATAAAATGTGTTTCCATAAAAATAGAGACGGTCCATCATCGTCCATATATAATTATCAGGAATGCGCTCCTCATTCGCCGCGCTTGCCAAACTTGACAAAGAATGGACTTTCCTCAATTCTTGAAACTTTCTATAATAATTTTGTGTTTTTAACCAATAACCTGTTATCTTATTAAATTCTGCCTGTTCAGCTGGTCCTTTCGGGGACCTTTCAAATTTAGTTTTTGCTTCATGAAATATATCATATGTTGATGGCACGACCACCTTTTCTCCACCACTATCCTTAAGCTGTTGTTTATGACCATGATTGGGTCCCCAGGTTCCATCTATACCCTTAATAGTCCAATTCACATTACAACATTGTAGTGTAAAGTATCCACCGAATGGTGCTGTCATGGGTAGGGCTTGGTAGTGACTTTCCATTAAAAAATGTTCAGTATCATGAGCGCTTCCAGGTGGGTTTTTGATCTCTTCTCCACAGACATAACACATCTCCGTTCCACACCCTGGTGTTGCACAACTGACTGACGCGCATCCTCCACTTATAACCTGTAGTTCTTTACATACAGGACACTGTTTCGCATCACCTTTTGCTAGCCTCATTTCTTTTTCGGCCTTTTCCATGTCCAAATATATCTTGGCTGATTTAATTTGTCTATACCTTTCCCTACCAATACTAAATATCTTTAGATTTTTTCTACTCTGCTCTGCTAATAAAAATGCGGGATAAATATTTTTAATATTATCAGCTATTGCTTTATCTAATTTTGTCGCTGTATATTCATATAATAATGGAGCAATTGTTTCGTTACTATAGCCATTGAAAGTGCTTCCACATGCTTCACAATGACAAAACAAATTATCAATTCTATTAGCCTTTCTTATTGCGTGGAAAGTTCCAGATAATATTTTTTTGTCTGCTTGAGTACAAACAGGACAATTAATCTCTATATATTTTATATTGTTATCCTCTCTATATTTTTTCTTTTCAACCTCGCTTAGTAATTCTAATCCGCGCATAATATCTGTTTCATTTGGATCGTTATTTCCCCCGTGTCTTAAAATATTCATAATATTATCTCTCTCCAATTCTAGTATAATTTGTCGTTCCATATGTGTTGTATATTTTTTAAAAGAATATTCACACGCGGTACGTATTACACTAACCGTTTCTCCACCGGGTGGATCAGTTTTGTTATTCCTTTCAATTACTTCACCCACCTCCTTAGAAAATATACTATTCCATATATCTAACATCATTTTTTCATCTTTTACTTCAATTTCAGCATCCTTATAATCATCGCTTCCACGAGGAAATTTAAATGGAACCCCAAACCATAAACTGTTGTCCCCTTCCTGATGCCAACAATTCCATACACACTCAGAACAAGTTAAAAATTCTCCTGTTTTTTTATGCTCTGGTTTTTGTCCTGGTTCTTGTTTTTTGTTTTCGTTTATTTGTTCTTCAGTCAGTTCAAAATTTTCATTAAATTGATAACCTGTTTTTTCTTTATCTTCATCTTTTAAACATTCCATATAAGGGTTAGAAGGAAATGTTACTAATTTATTCAATGATTTTTGTTGTTCTGTGTCGTAATCATTATTTTCTCTACATATGTATCCCAATTCTTCATTAAATTTAAATGATAGCATACATCTTGGACATTCTAATGATAAATATTTCGGAACCTTATGTGTTGGCTGTAGTGGAGCATCGATGAAAAGCGGTTTTAAATTGTTGGTTACTTTCGTCATCGCCCAAATTTGTGCTATACTATTATTACCCAATAGGTTAATTAATATTTTTTTATATGCGTCTGTTATATTTACTAAATTTTCTTTTACTATACGTTGAAATGCGTTTGGCGGAAAAGGAAGTATATTAATGACAGGTTGTTTATTTCCATTATTTTTCTCTTTTATTTCATTTATATTTTTTTCCCTTACCTCTTTTTCTTCAGCCGTTCCCTGGTCTTCTCCTAAGGGAGGTGGCGGAATTATAAAATTACTTAAATACTGCTGCCATTGCGGATTAAATTTGTTCCATAAACTCACCTGATTTGGAATAGGGGGTAATGGCATCATTTCGTCAACTGGTTGTTTTTTAGCATAATGGTCAATTAATAAGCCTAATCGTTCTTGTTCATTTTTCAATTTTTCTTGTAACGATGCTTGTGGTTGTAGAACAAATACTACTTTTCCATATTCTTGTAATCTTCGTTGATTAGCATCATTAAATTGATCTCTATCTAATATAACTCTTTGTAATTTTATATCATTAATAAACATTGGTAATAACGGTAATACCATTTTCTTAGCAAGCCGTTCAATATTAGGTTCTATTAATGTAAAATTAATTAATCGTTTTAGTCCTGGAATACCAGTATCAATATATCTATTCCCACTAATATATGGTATTAAATTATCATTTGCTCCATTACCAATAAGATTTAATATTCTCCTAGTTCCAGTCCCCATTATAATTATTGAGGCCGCTATCAAACCACTAAGAAATATTGGATTTGTTAATGACATTCCCAAAAAAACAGACAAGGCTAATAATCCTGTAAATATTCCTACAGGTGGAATTAAATAAACAAGTTGCTTATTTTCCGGACCTAATTCAATTATATCCATTTGGTCATCTAATATACGAATATTTTGCTCTATTGGAACTCTTTGTTCTTTCCTCTCTTCTGGATTTGGATTTGGAACTCTTTGTATGGGAGGAGGTCTGTCATTATTATCTCCCTGATCCATACCTCCCTTCATTGATTTATTATTTTCTTTTACATTAACATATGTGTTACTAATATTAAAACACTCTTCAGGATTATTTTGTAAAAGTAAAAATAAATTAATTATAAAATGAATATCACCATGTTTCTCAGGATTATTAATTATTGAATGATATTCCTCCAAACATTGTTGAAAAGTTATATTGGACATATTGACATCTTCTAATTTACTATTTTTAATTTCACTAAATATTGCCTCAAAATTATCATTAGAAATGTCCCCTCTTTTCATATAGGAAGGTGTAGTTAATATAGGAGTTTTATAGTATTTATCATCCTTACTATAAAATAAGTTATTCGGATAAGTATTTAATAACATTTCTGATGTAACTTGTATTTTTGTTGTATTTTTTTTGGCTAAACTATTTTGAGATTCAATTGATTTATTTTCACTCGTTGATTTTTTTAATGGTATAACTTTGTCTATTTCTGATTCAATATTGTCTATTTCAGATTCCGCTGTATTTATAAATGATTTATTATCTATTAATGGATTTTTAGCAAGACCACCTTTCATTATATATATTAATGTTATAACTTAATATTAATATAATACTTTAATTAAATTATTAAAAATTTCTTGTTCTTTCTTTTTTAATCAAACATATTTTGGAATTCTTGTTCCGTTTCAGGAACATCTTTTCTACATTTATCTAATATAAACGCGGCTAAAATGATATTATTTTTAAAATAACTATTTCGACGCGACATTGTTTGCATTTCTTTAATCAAATTTTTACTTTGTATCAATAATACATTTATCGTATTTTTTAATTGGGCAATTGTTTGATCTTTTTTCGCTGGATCAGAGGATACGGGAAATTTTTGTATCATTTTAACCATTTTTTCTAATTTGTCTATTTCTTCTTGGTATGAATTTGAAATCTTTGGTTTTACAATTCCTTTTAATACTTCTTCACCCCCTTCCGCATCTTCTATAAGTTTTTTTTTAATTTCTATTTCTACTTTATCATTCTCTTCAAAAGTCATATTCACATCATAATTATTTTCCGTTGTTTTTCCTGAATTTTCTGATGTTTCTGTTGTTTCCGATTCTTTTTTATTCGATATTTCCGATTTTTCTTTACAATTATCTTGATGTTTTTCAAGAGTCTTTTTACTTTTGTATGTTTTTGAACAATTACTGCACTGATGAATTATCTTATTTTCCGCCATTGATAAATGTATACTTGTATTTTTAAATATGTTTTTTTATATATTTAAAAAAATAATAAAATTAGTTGTATTACATAGAGTATATTACATAGAGTGTATAACCTGATAACAAATACCAATTAAAAAGGAAGAAATGATAACAAATAAAGTAGGAAAAAAATGAAGTGAATTATAGAAAAGTTCATGAATAAAGAAAATGGCTTCAATATAATAAGAATAAGGAATCAAAAAAGAATTAGATAATCTAATCATACCATAGGTAAAAATCCAATAAGCGAAAAATCGTTTTAAAATATGATTTGTTTTATAATTTATTTTGATAAGATTAAAATGAATGGTTGAAAAAAAAGGCAAATGGACAATTTGTAAAATAGATAAAGCACAAATAATATCATAAATACCATTGAGAATGACAATATAGTCAATAATAAACATAATAAAATAAAGAACGAAATATTTATTATGTTTTTATATAGGTGTAAACGAGAATAAAAAAATCACCTTGACGGTTTTTTCTTTGTTTTTATTTTTTATTTTTATAGTAGTGTGATAGTGTAAATAATGCTGTTATATATATAATTAAATAGCCGGACCCAGACCCGGACCCAGACCCGGACCCATACCCATAATGTAATGGGTTTTTAGAATATCATTATGTACATTTTTGATATGAATATGTTCATCATTCCAACATGATAAACATTTACTAATACTTAAATTCCAAATAGGTTGGATTTCTGGAAATATGCCATTAAATATGAGCTCGGCTCTATTTTTATGAAAATCAGAAGTAGAAACAATCACATTCGGAAGAGAATCAAGAGAGAAATTCGCATAAATCCATTGTTTTAAATAGGCGAAATTCTCGGCAGTATTTTTGGCGAGTTGATCTTGAACAATTTCTATATCATAATTCGATGAAAATAGGTTGTTCATTTTGGAAGCTTCAGTCTGATCATTTTTGAAGGCTTCTTTAACACCTCCACTCAAATATAGAGTAGAAGTATCCTCTGACTTGTTATTAATATAATTCATTGTAGAAGATACACGTTCTTCAAGAATGTTATTATCATGAGAACCTAATACAATAATAACATTATGAACCGCATATGAATTACCAATATACAATAAGAAGAGGAATAGGAATCGGAAAATTGAAACGATAGAAATCATATTTTTAAATAGTTGGTTTAACTAGAATTGTAATACTGAAATTAACAAAAAATAAATCAATTTTTTTTACAAAGTGAACAAAAAGTTAAAAAAAAATAAAAAAGTAAATTTAATCTATTTCTTCATCATTTACATCTCTACAAATATGTCTAGAGATTGATCTACAAAAACATTTACATGATTTTTCTCGATTTAAAAGAGATGTAGAATAGGAAGGCACAAATCCTTCATCAAATTCTTTTATAGTTGGTCGTCTTTTTTGGTGATCTTCACAACATGAACAGTTGGATAATATTCCTAGCATTCGTCTACACTCATCTTTCCCCCATGACTCGGCAAAAGTATACGCGGGAGTGTTAAAATATATAATCTGTATACTATTCAATATTATATTATCTAACATTGGTATAAATTTAAATCTATGTTCTGATCTGTCCTTTATACCAATATAATATTCCCATATATAGTTGATACAATCTTCAGGGAGTGTATTAAATATGATTAATAATTGATATTTATTTTCTATATTTAATAATTGATGTTTATTTATTTTTTTTACAGCTAAATCCCTCATATTATATATATATATATATATATATTTATTTTTTTATATAATATTTTTATTATCTTTAACAAGTGTATTCTTAACTAGTGTAATTCTCATTCTCATTCTCATTCTCATTCTCATTACCATTACCATCAACTAATTTGTCATCTACATAAAACGGAGCAGCCATTTTCATTTCCGTATCATTATAATTAAATGCGATTTCTTCATTCACTTCAATATCTTTCAGAGCAATAATATTTATATCGCTAATATAAATATTGGGCATAAAAGAATGATTGATAAATATACCCACGGAATCATAAATATGTCTATTATTACCAATATGAATACTTTCTCGTGTTGGAGAAGAACTAATTTCACCAGATAATGTATAAACTATATCTCCTTTTTTATATGATGCTACTGTAAATACGCCTTTCCCTGAAACAATAGTGCTATCCTTAATTTCCATTATAATATAATTACAATTAATCTATTTATATTATATTTTTGAAAAAAATAGAAAAAAGGTGTAAATCTTTAATTAGATTTGAATAAAGTATTTATGTGACCCAATTTTTTCTACATAAATGTTTTACTATGGATTTATTATAATATAATTTTTGTAATAATTCAGCCCAACCAACCGACCGATGTTTTCCGTGATTACAAATAAATGCTATATTTTTGGGATTTTCGGTTTCAATATTACTTACTACAATTTCTATTAATTCTAAAAATTTTGGATGACAAATAATACTATCCTGAATAATATCCGATAAACCATTAATTGTTTGAACATCTATATCTTTGTCTATTTTTGTTTGGAATTTGGTTAAATCAAAAATAATATCACAATTAACACTCTTTTTATCCTTTTTAATACCCCATGAAAAAATATTCAATAATCTATTACTATTGATATCAATATCATTTATTTTTGTAGGCAAATTATCTACTATTTTTGTTTTATCCATTTCTATTTCATTCTTTTCATCATATAATACACCAATATCATTCTCATATTTATCATAAATTAGTTTTATGGTTTTCATTATCTATATAATTATTTTGTTTTAAATTTAATTCATTTTTAAAATTTATTATTTAATCCATTTTAGGAGCCAAATAGAATCGCATTAAACAATCTTCTTCCATATCATATTTAAACAAAAGAGGTATATTTTCAGTTATATGTATCGCACAATTAGTAGATAATTTATAAAACTGACACATTTGTGAGATATATTTAATACCAAATGAGGCTTGAAGGGTTTTATCCTCGACGACTGCTAATAATTCAATATCATCTGTATTAATAATGGCCTTCATATTTCCTTCTTCTGACTTGGATTCTAATAGAATTTCTTCTTCACTACAAACTATACTTAACACATCATTGAAATTTACCAATTCATCAATTAATGATTTGAATTTTTTCGATTCCATTTCTATATCCACATCATATTCTTGGTCAGGTATACTTAATACATCTACATCTATGTCCATTAATGGCATATCAAAGAATTTATTAAATTCCCCCTTTTCCTCACTACTAAAATTTATATTTAAGGTCTCGTCATATTCATTACTAATTATAATGGTCTGTTTATCGGAACATATATGTAATATTTTATTAAAGATAGGTAAGAATATTCCATATGTTTTATTTTCGGACACTTCCCATACATCAAACCAATTATTTTTAAGAAATAATTCATAAATACATACATGATTTGTATCCATACCTTGAATATACAATTGCTCAGGTGATACATTCAAACATAGTTTATCTGTAAAATGTTTAAGATGATTGAAAATATAAATAAATTGGTCACACTTCTTCTTATCCTTAATTTCGAATTTCATTAGTATTAGTATTAGTATTAATCTTATTTTTAATCCTTTTTAAATTTCAATTATTTATTTAATTGAGATTTAATTACTTATTTAATCACTTATTTAATCCCTTATTTAATCCATATTAAAGTAATAAATAATTAATTAATTTATTATATTCTTTTTCTGTCAAGCATAATTCAACTGAAAATTCAATATTATTATCTATTTGATTTAATAATCCTATTTCAATATCATATTTTTGTAAAATTTGTTGAATGTTCTCTATTGTAGTAGGATCTTTCATTATATCTCCATTACAATTCATTTGAGTTCCGATTCGAATACTTCGATATTCAATTGGATCGTTACACCCATCATTAAGTGTCACTTTATTCCATCCAGTGAGGTTATCTGTATAACGATTTAAAAATAGTTGTTCAATATGTTCAATATGTTCAATACTATGACTTGTCATTATTATTATTACCATTTATTAATTATTTTTATTATTCAATTAATTTTAATTATTCAATTAATTTTAATTATTCAATTAATGACCAACAGATACACCTAATTTTTTTAACATTTTCTTTGCTTTTCTAGATATAGTAGTATAATAACTTCGTTTAAAAGAAGGTTTACTGGTTTTATATGAACTTCTGGATTTACCCCATTGTTTGGCTCTAATGTAGGCTGCCCATAATCCCTTTTTGTTTACTTTACAAGTGCCTTTGGCACAAATCGGAAAATCAGGATGTTGTTTGTCTCCGCGTGTTTTTGTGCCTAAAAAGCATTTTTTTCCGCATTTTTTATACATTCGTGTTCTTTGAACTCCCTTGGGAGCAAGTTTACCCCATCCTTTCCAAGGGACGGATTTGCGTGATTTATTTTTTCTGGTATAAGCCATTATATATATATATAGATTAATAAAAAATTTTCATTTTCTGATTAAATAAAATTGATTCATTTTTTGATAAATTTAGATTAGATTATCAAACAATATTTAAAATTTATAAAATTGAAAAATAAAACTTTAACGATGAATTCTACAAGTAATTATACTTATAGGAGAAAATTTAGGGTTGATTATGAAACTTGTAATGAATGTAACTTAGGACAAATTGAAGAATGTTGTAATAAATGCGGTGAAGGGGTATGTATTGAACAGAAATGTTGTGAAACATTTCCTCATTACCATAATACTTTATTTACAATTTGTAGAAAATGTGCAACTGAAATTGAAAAAAAATTCTATGTTTTAGAAGTAGAAGAGGTAAACCAAAGTGAGTTACGACTTTTAAAGCAAAAAATTAAAAAACGAATGATAAAAAAAACGAAACAATTAGAAAAATTAAAAAGCAATTAGAAAAAATAGGAAAATTAGAAAAAAACAAAACAAAATTAAATTCTTATTAAAAAATAATTGAATATAATATATGGCTCATAGAAAATGTTTTAATGGTGTTGCCGATGATTTAAATTCGGGACAATATATTTCGCGAAAAAAAGCAAAGACTATTTATAAAGCCAGTGTAGATTTGGCCCAACAACCTATACCAGGAGTTTATCAAAAAAAAACTTCTACAGGTCAAAAAAAAGGTATATATGTCGGAGACATCAATATCAGTCGTGGAGAAACTCCTGCTTCGGGAGCTGCCCCTCAACAATCCGGCTGTTTAATAGGAGCTACTAGTTATGCTTCCTTATCCAGTGTAACTGAGGGGAAATATTTAGTTGATCCAATCAATTTTGATATTCGACGAACACAAGATATGTGGGTTGGTTCAATATATGCCATGGATATGAGTGGAGCTACTACTCTCATTCCTTATCCTGGTGCTTCACCGCCGTATAATACTTTTTTATATCCACCTTCATCCGATTCTAATCAGATTTATCCTAATTATCCTGACCCTTCAAATAATAATATTGGACCAGTCGTAGACCCCTGTTACAATATTTTTTATCCTATAGGTGTCGAACAATCTTCAAGAGGAACTTGTTATTTAAAAAATGAAAGAGCTTATAAACAATACTTAAAATGTTTACCATACACAACAGAACAGGCTAAAGTTTACGCAAAGGCGCAAAATGGATTTATTGGCGATATTTTT